>Ga0222675_1000029_pt1 | contig 116040 bp, 178 predicted proteins | sample AntAcemetagen868_FD_179818 | JGI IMG/M metagenome (GOLD analysis project Ga0222675, IMG submission 179818) | Saline water microbial communities from Ace Lake, Antarctica - #868 | ecosystem: Environmental > Aquatic > Non-marine Saline and Alkaline > Saline | place: Antarctica: Ace Lake...
ATAATCCTTCACCAGTCCCGCCCAAATTAGACACTGTTGTTTGCTCGTCATCACGTAAGTCTAACTCCTCAAAGTTAGCATTTGCTTTAATAAATGCTTCGCGAAGATCATCGCCTGTCCCGTCGTTTGCAACATTACCTATGTTTATTAGTTGTACAGCCATTTTAGTTTCCTATTCTAAGTTGAACATTACTATTAAATTTATTAAATGCATATCTATTAGTACTTCCTAATAAACTACGAGTGTCAGTGTAATCAACGACACTAGCAGTATCATACAGTTTTACAGTTTTAGCACTAGTACTAATAAACGCTTTTGCTTGCGCAGGTGTAGCACCAGGATTTATTTGTAACCATAATGCTAACATGCCTGCTACTTGTGGCGATGCCATACTAGTACCGCTTATATTATTAATTAAAAAAGTAGCGTCTGCAGGATAAGGATTGTTTAGTGTAGTTGCGCCGAATTTATTAGTAGTACTCATTGCACTCATAATATATGTGCCAGGAGCATAAATGCTTACACCTGGCCCGCATTCTGAGCTAATAGATTTTTGCTCTAGTCCGCCTGCGTTTACAGTACTATCAACATTGCCTACAATATGTGCTTCGTCGTCATACGGACTTGATCCTTTTTGGTACTCTACTGATCCTGTGTCTGCTGCAATAAAGTTACTGTAGTCATCGCCGCCTACAACGTCAATCTTATGACTTCTGTTGCCTGCTGCAATTGTAACGTGTACACCAGCATCGATTAATTCTTGTAAGTCAGTATCAACAGATCCGATTCGTACATTAGTAGCATATGTGCCACCGAGGCCTCCACTTATAGGAGGTAGGCCAAATGCCCAGCGTTTTGCTGTTGAATCAATATCTGTGCCTGTCTTTAACACTCCGCGATATGTAAGATTGATAACAGTATTGTAGTATCTTAAATATCCCCAACTCATATTTACTACTGTAGGACGTTTTACGCCGGTTGTAGGATCTACTGGTTTTGCAAGATGCCATTCTTTGATGCAATCAAAAGCGTATGTTGTGCTTGTGCCTGTGCCACTGTCGCCTGCACCTTCTAGTCCAGCTAATTTTAAACTATAAATTTTAGCATTTTTAGCCCACCCGTATGTTTTGCCTGCGGCTGTACCGGCTACGTGTGTGCCGTGCCCGTCAAAGTCTCTATAATAGTTTGCATTTTGTGCAGGCATTCCTACAATGCCGCTCTCGGTAGTCCAGTTAATTTGTTGTACACGACTAACTCCGTTTGCATCTTGAAACTCAGGATGGTCTGCTTGTATGCCACTGTCCATAATAACAACATCAACCCCTGTGCCGTCTAATGTGTAGTTGTAACCGCCTTCAGCTGCATTTACACCAGTGTACCCATTTGTTGCTTCGTTTATACGTTTCATGCCCCAGTTTAGGAAGTCACCACGGTCTAGTGTAGTTTTAGTAAAATCACCAGTCTGTGTAGCACGAGTTCCTATACCTATGTTTGGGTCTAATTCAGGTAATAATGTTACAGCATATACTCGTCCGTCATTGCGCAGTGTTTCTGCTTCTGCATCAGTTAAATTATAGTGTGTATTACGTTGCGAAGCAGGTCGTGCATTAGCAACTGTAACATCACGACTTGGTATTGCTCCTGCTCCAGTCGCAGCAATCATTTCTGCGTTAAATGCAGCGTAGTCTACGCCTCGATTTAAACTTACAATATATTCTTTTTCGCTCATTTTATTTTCCTATATTATGCTGCTGCTGCAACTGTTACCCATGCGCCGCCCAAATAAGCAACTAGTGTATTTTTACTATTTGTAGCAGGATCCCATCCTGTACCGTCTGCAATAACCATCATTCCGTTTACAGGATTGCTTGGTTCTGCGTTCAATGGTGTTAGTGTCATCATATCACTAAACATTGCATAATTTACAGCATCAACCATTAGCGAACTATCATCAGCAAAAACGCTACCGCTAACATCACCTGCTAGTGTACCAGTGTGCGCACCATTTGCACTACCTGTTAGTGTTCCGTTAACAGTTGCATTATGTATTGTTACTTGTTGCCCGCGAGTGCTGCCAGTAGTACCTATTATAACATCGCCTGATGATGCTGTTGCATTGATTGCAATATTAGCTACATCAGCGGGATTACCCGGAGCATTAGGTTGAGTTGTCAATTCAATATAATTAATACCGGTTTGATCCATTTGGATCTTGCTCATGCCTGCATCATCTGTGCCTGCGTTAATGTTAATAAAGCCATCAACATTAACTGCTAGATCATCTGTAGTGTGATTTTCGATAGTTGTTGCTTTAACAAGTGTGCCTGAAATGTTAGCTGATACAATCGGTCCAACAATAGTACCAGACTGTCCATCTATCATTACAGTTGAATCGTCTGCTACAACACTACCTTTTATATCACCTGTTATACCAGCTTGTGCATTAATATTATTTGTAATTGGTCCAAAGAATCTAATATAGTCTGCTGTTAAGTTAACATATCTATTAGTTCCCTGCGGCCCAATACTAATTGCATTGCCGTCACCTGTAGCAGTAGTAATTGATATACTATCGTCTGCTGTAATTTCTCCTGCAATTAGTGCTGGTAAATTAACTGTACCGTTGATAGTAGTTGTACTACCTGCGTTACCGATTGCAATCGTTGTTGCAGTTGCCGCACCAACTGTTAGTATAGTGTTATCAATGTTACCTGTTACATCTCCAGTAAGATTACCAACAACGTTTCCGTTTAGTGTAGCATTAAAAGTTCCGTTAATTGTAGTTGTATTACCTACCTTACCAATAGTGACATTACCAGTAGTTGCACCAGTACCAATGGCTACTGTTCCAGTAGCAGCACCATTAATGCTAACACCAGCAGTTGAAGTAATACTAATACCACTGTTGCTTACTGATACATCACCCGACGATACGTCTCCTAGTGATACTGTTCCGCCTGTGCCTCTGTAAATATTTAAATTTGCACTTGCTCTACCTTGTACTGTTGTTGTAACTACTTCTGTGTTATCAATATCACCAACAATCTTGTTGTTAACACCATCTACTAATACAGTCGAATCGTCTCCGAACACAGTACCGGTCATGTCACTAGTAATACTTGGTGCAGTGATTGAGCCTGTAACTTCTAAATTTCCATCTACTTTTACTTTACCTGCTGGTAACAATTCAATATCAGTTGTAACACTTACAACTTGTACAATTCCGTTGCCGCCCATTGTAAGTGTGCCAGTTGCAGTAACATTACCGTCTGTCATTACAAGATCATCAGTTGATACTGATAAACTTCCTACAACATAATTAGCTTCAAGTCTATTAGCAAGGAAACTAGCATCGTCAGTAACTATCCATTTGCCACCAAAGTTTTCTGTCCATACTAAGGATCTATTAGCACTACTGCCACGTTCAATCTCAATACCCGAAGTAGTTAGTGTAACACCTGCACCAGTTTCGCCTTTGTTTAGTGTAATAACATTGTCAGTAATATCTGTGTTCGTTGTTTCGATACTTGTAGTTGTACCAGTAATGGTTAAGTCACCGGCAATTACAACATCATTAAAGTTTGATGTTCCTGTTGTAGCTACTACATTACCGTTAACGTCGCGCCACGCACTGCCTTGATACATCTGTAGGCGGCTAGTTGTGGTGTTGTAGATTACATCACCTTCTTGTGCACCGATTGCCAGTTGCTCAGTACCGGACACACTTGCAAATCTAAACGGAACTCCACCATCAATTTTAACTCTGTTGCCTGCTGTAATTTCTAAATCAGTTGTAGCAGTTAATTGAGCAACACCTATTGCTTCGCTTAAATTTACTGCGCCTGTAGCAACATTACTTGCATTAACGGTTACAAAATTTGCTTCGTTAAATGGCAATGCTGCTGTACCTACACTGCCGCCTTGTGCAAACTGAGGAGTAATATCTTCAAGAACTCTAGTTAATCCTATTTCTAAAGTTCCTCCGTTTGAAGGAAGAATAACAATACTATCGCCTTCGATAAATCCAGACGTTGTGCCAAAGTCAATATCGCCTACAATTTTACCTGCGACAGCATCTACTAATAGCGTACTGTCATCAGCAAACACACTACCTTGTATGTCTGTTACAAACTGTTGTCCTTCGTCAAACAATCCAGCTAATTGTGTATCTAAATCAACAGCTCTTAAATATCCTATGTCGTCTGTAAATTCTGAAAGGAACGTTGGTGCACCTTGCAGTGCAGCATAGCTTATTTTACCAGTTGTTGCATCAAACACAATTTCTTCGTTAAATGAAACTAAATTACCTTTTAGTGTACTAGCTACTACTTCATTAAATTTCTTAGCCTCTGTACCTACATAACCTATGTTGTCAGTAGTTGGAACAATTCTATTATCAACAGTAATAGTATCAATTTCAATATTACCTAGGTCGCTTAGTGGTCTATATTCTAGTCCAGTACCGTCTGCTTTAACTTTTACAAAGTAGTTTGGAGAACCGACAAACGTACTTGGTGTATCTGTTAGATCATTAAATGCTTGTGCAACTAGTCTGTTGCCGTTAACTTTTATGTCAGCGGCATCAATGGTACCTAGTGCAGTTATGTTCTGCACACCTGTGATACTATTGTCCGTAAGATTTAAATTATCTCCAGCTTGGATTTCTTTAATCTTGTTGTTGTCCGTTGTATCAAGTACTAGGGGAAATCTATTGGCCATTCTCATCTATCCTATTGTTATACATATTTATCGTATCCGCTCGAAGTATTATAGTGCTGCTATTCTTGCTTTAAATTCCTGTATTACCGTTAAGCGCATATATTGCAGCAGCAAGTCTATTTATTGCGTCAGTTATCTCTGCAGGATTAGGATCAGCCCAATGTGCATCTGTGCTTACTGCAAAATCTTGTGTATATGATGCTAATCTATCTAGCGCAACATCTACTGTTGAAGGCGTACTGCCGTCCCATACTACTCCTGCGTTTGCAGGATATGGTATTGACGCATTGTGTGTAATCTCGCCTGTTCCAGCATTGTAACCAAGTATGGTTGTCATTGTAGCACTTCTAATTGGTTTAACTACAAAACTATCTTCTACTGCATTTTCTAATGGATTATCTGTTGCATTTAATATAATACTGCGAGCCGCTTGGTTGGTTTTACCTGCTTCTTTTCCGATTGCAATACTGTCTTGGCCTTGATTAGTATAGCCTGCTTGGTATCCAATTGCAATTGCTTCGTTTGCTTGATCAGTTCGGCCTGCCCACTTACCAACAGCAATACCGTGAGTGTCTTGCCCAGTTTCACCTGCTTGACTACCTATTGCAACACCACCAAGCCCTTGGTTAATATTACCAGCGTTTGCTCCAATGGCTATAGCCTGTTCATCTTGTACAAATTTTCCAGCACCATGACCTAGAGCGACTGTGAAGCCTTGTTGTCCATATGCTCCAGCACCGCCACCAATTCCAACAGCAAAATTAAATTGTTGAGCGTTGAAAGTTAAAATTCCTGATGGAGTACTGAGTGACGAGTATTCGATTGTTAGTGTTGTACCATTGTCTACACTAAGTACTCGTGGTCGCATCGCCACTGTGGCTGAAAATCCTGTTCCACTTATTCTAGCACCAACGAAAATGCCAGTAGTATCATCAACTATTAATGTTGTGTCAAATTCTCCACCACTCACATATGTTGCCGTTGTAGTACCGCCTACGCCAGCCTGTCTACCAATTGCTATTGCATCAACGCCTTGCCCAGTTTCACCTGCTTGACTACCAATTGCTATTGCATCACTACCTTGTGTTGTTTGACCTGCATTTGCACCTATGGCTACAGTTGCAGCACCTTGATCTGTTTTTCCTGCCAGATCACCAACTGCTACCGCTTGTCCGCCTTGATTAGAATTACCTGAGCTCCTACCAACAGCAATGCTATATATACCTTGTGATGTTTCGCCTGCTTGGTAACCGATGGCTACTGCTTTAGTACCCTGAGTATCATCTGCTGCGTTCATACCAAGTGCAATGCCATATGCACCTTGATTTGTGTTACCGGCACTATCACCAATTGCTACTGCGCTTAAACCTTGATTAGTCTTTCCAGATTGGAAGCCAATTGCTACAGCTCGTGCGCTTTGAGTATTATCTGCTGCATTCATTCCAATTGCTACCGCTTCTGCGCCTTGATCGGTTCTGCCTGCATCTTCTCCAATTGCTACTGCGTCAATACCCTGGTTTTCGCCTCCAGCAAATGGTCCATATGCTACTGCCTTTGTGCCTTGGTTGATAGCGCCTGCATTATATCCAACTGCTGTTGCACCAACACCTTGGCCTGTCCACGCTGCGTCAGTGCCAATTGCTACTGATTGTGTGCCTTGGGTTGTTTTACCTGCATTTTTACCGATTGCTACTGATTCTGTGCCTTGGGTTGCTTGGCCGGCGTCTTGTCCAATTGCTACCGAGGAAGCACCTTGAGTAGTTAAACCGGTTTGTACACCAATTGCTACTGCGTCGAGGCCTTGATTGGTGTTACCGGCATTTGGACCAATTGCTATTGCACTTGCACCTTGAGTTGTTTGACCTGCTGTGTAGCCGATGCTGATTGCAGCTTGGCCTTGGTTAGCATCGCCTGCACCAAATCCAAGTGCAATGCCATATGCACCTTGATTAGTAAAGCCTGCACTATTGCCTAATGCTATATTATTGTCGCTTGTTCTTAAACTTGCTGTATCTACTGTGCCAACAATCTTACCAGCAACTCCATCTACTAGTAATGTACTATCATCTGCAAATAAACTACCTGTTAGATCACCGTCTAATGTATTAACAGCAGATATTGCTGAATCAACTTCTGTCTTTGTATATGTTGTTGTTTGTGGAGCGTATCCACCGGCTGTGTGATTGCCCCAACCAAATGCTGTATCCCAGTTTGCACTATCTTCAATGTTTGCTTTAGGTATTGTGTTGTTAACACCATCAACTAGTAGTGTACTATCATCACCAAACACACTACCTGTTATGTCACCGTCATGCACTGTGCCAGGTGCCATAGCATCAGTAATGCCGTAGCCTGCAAGTGTTGTTGGTGTACTTGTTACACCTGTCCATGCTACTGTAGTTGCTGTGTCAGCATTGCCAGTTGTGTTGTTGCTTAGTGTTCCACTAATAACACTTGCAGGTATTAAATTGTTAACACCATCGACTAGTAGTGTTGAATCATCACCAAATATACTTCCTACAACATCTGTTGTAACATTTCCATCCTCTAGTGCTTCAACACGAGGATATAGTTCTGTAAAGTTATCATTTACTTTGTCAAATGCTGTGCGCAACGGATCGCCGTCACCTTTGTTTGCACTGGTTCCTAAATTAACGGTTTGTTTGGCCACGGTCAGCTCCTTTGTTTACTTGTATTCTTAGTTTACCCGCAGTATGGACAACTTGCCTACCCTGCGGATTTTTTTGATCTACACTAGTTTTTGCACCAGCTTTAATTAGTTTGTCTACTGCTTTCTTATCCATTAGTGCTTTCCTACTACAACTTCAACTGTACCGCGTTCGCCGTCTAGTTTAGTTCCAAGTGCTTTACCAATAACACTACCAACTGCTGGAGTGTTGTTAACAATTGCATATCCTGGAACATTACTTGCTACTAGCATATCGCCTTTGGCAACCTTGCCAATTACGTTACAAGGTACACGCCCTTGTAGTGCTACTGCAACAACGTTTGCGCCTTCACAGTGTGAATTCATTAAGTGTGCTGGGTTAGTAGATACAACGCCTGCTACACGATGTGTACCGTGTGTTGTGCTTTGTGTAACTTCAGCCTCACCGCCAAACTCAATAACTGTGCCAGGAGCATACTCTGCGTCAGCTAAGTAATTCTCTGCTAAGTCAGCGTAGTATGATTCAGTAGCAGTACCACGGAATGTTGTTGCATACACATCTTTGTACTTTTTAGTTGCACTACCAATATCATATGTGTTATCAGTGTCTGGTATCATTCCAATTGAGCTAAAGATAGCAGGAGCAACACTTGAACTAGATGCAGCGTTAGCAGTAATAATACCTACTTGTCCAACTGTAGTTTTACCTGTATTAGCACCAATTGCAATAGCTGTACTTGCTGCACCTTTTTCACCTGGAGCTTCAATAAAGCTTGAATACATCCAATCAACACCTAGTGTCTTTTCACCAGTAAATGTTGACACACTTTGTAGAATACTTTCGCTTATTGCAGTGCCGCCAATTCCTACACTACCTTTTACTAGCATGTCTGGGAATGTTGGAGCTACATATCCTGGATTACCTAATGTTCCAGTTCCTGCACTACCGCCACCTGCTGTAAATATTGTACCTTGTGCTGGAGTTTTAACTTGTAGTGTTAGCGTGTCTAAACTTAATACTTCGTAACTTGCATCACCGCCTAATATAAGTGAGTTAGCTTGTATCTTACCGTTAACATCTGTTTTAACAATACTATTAACTTCACCTGTAGTAGACACATTACTAATACCATATGTGCCAGCCCCAGTTTTAATTAGTGCTTCACCTGGATCATCCGCTACTAATATTTCAGTAACAAAGTCTCCGTCTGCTAAACCTAATCCTTCATCAACTACTGTAGCAAATGATATTGCCGTAACTGCTCCAGTGCCGTCTGCACTTCTACCAAGTACTGTATCAGTTGCAATAGATTCAATATCTGCTAGATTTGCACTTCCTGTTTTAACTGTAACCCAGCCATCAGTAATAGTAAATTTACCACTATCAAAACTTGCACTACCTAAATCACTTTGACTAATACCTGTTGCATCTGCTCTAGTTGTTGCTGCTTCTAGATTTAGTTTACTTTGCAAGATATTTGCAGTACCAGACACATCGCTATTAACAATTGACCCTGGATTAATTTGTAAATTTAATTGTGTATAACGAGTTGACAATCCTGCGTTAACTCTTACAGTATCTATTAAAATATCACTTGCTGGATTTGCTACACCGTTGGCCCATTCATCAATTGGTCCATCTATTACGTTACCCTGTTTGCCGCCTGACGCGGTAAGTACGTCAGCTGCTGGGCCGTCTGCTGGCTTCCCGTCACTAAACACACCTGTTAATACTTCGTATGTTACTTCGCAAATATTACCTTCAATGCCAACTAGTCCGTCGACATAATCAACAACTGTACCAGTTGCTCCTGATATTGATCCTGTAATAACATCACCGATAGCAAGTGCGCCGCCGACTATACTGCCTGCACTAAGAATTAATTTCTTATTTCCTGTAGATACCAAAATCTGATTTGCTGCAATGTTGTTATATTCAACACTACGTAAATCTTTAATTTCATCATTGCCGCCACGTCCGTCATCGACATATGCTTTGGTTGCTGCATCAGCTAAGTTTACCGGAGCTGATATGTTAGTAATTGTATTGCCAGCGGCGTTCAAATCATCTGTCATTGGTACTGCGCCGTTTGGAGCAAGTACACCAGGTCCTAATTTATTACTAACTGGCGCACCAGTTACATCGTAGCCTAAGCGTCTGTTAACATAACCACGTACAGCACTTTCTGTTGGTACTGTATCCGAAGCATTGTCTACCATCGCTGTGTCTGTACTAAATTCAGTAATAACAACACCACGCTTAAAGCCTAGTCCGTCTACGTCACTAAGTGCAAGTGATGCACTAAATGTAACTGTACCTGTGCCTTGGTCTACACTAAAGAATCTACCAACTCTAAAGATACCATTTTGGTCTGTACTCACATAGAACACACGACCTTTGCCTACTTCTCTTACTTCGTTAGCTTCTTTCTTCTCACCTGGCTCACCAAAGATAACATTTGGATAGTTACTTGAGTTAAATCCGCCTGTACCAATGTCTAAGAAGTCATGTGACGTAGCACGACATGTACTAATGTTAACTGTAACTTGTGCAGTTGCACCTGCTTTAAGTCCTGCTCTAATTGTAACAAGTTCTGAACCTAGTACTGCTGTGGCTGCAAGGCCTGTTGCGTCTGTTTGGTTAATTGTATCATAGTCAACTAAGTCAACAATAGCGTATACATTATCTTCACTTGGTTCAACTACAGTATTAGTAGCGTCAACACCACGATAGTTAAACGCATAATGCTTTTTACCGGCCCATGTAATAATTGGAGCTTCTATTGTTAAACTATCTGCTGTTGATCCTGCAGGTCTATTATTAGCAGGTGTTCTTGCATTGTTATTAAGTCTAAAGATTTCATTGTCATCTGCTAGTTTAATTGCTAGTACAACATCTCCTGCTGTGTTACCTTTTGTAGTACCTGTACTTGATAATGGTGTTTCTTGTGCTTTAGCAGGATCTACTGTTAATCTGATAAAATCGTATGTACTGTCTAGTCCTGCTTGTGAAGTGTTAGCAGGCAACTCAGTACCTAAACTATCACTTGTTAAGAAACTAATACTTCTATAAACAAAGCCTGGGTTCTCATCAAACGTTAATGCTGTACTTGGACGAATTGTTAATACATCTGGACGAGCCAAGTCACTAACAATGTGTGTCTGGTTTCTGTAGTAAACAAGACTTGTGTTAAACGGAACAATTTCTAGTAGACCGTTTGCACTAAACTGTGTATCACTTGTACTAAAGTTAAGTTTGTAAACAGCACCACTGTACATTGGAGTACTTTCTTCAACTGCAATAGTACCTGCAACTGTGACTGTTAGTACCTGTCCTGTTCCGTCAACTGTAGCAACTGTAACTGTACAATCGTTTGCTGTTGTTGCGCCACCTAGTTTATCGCCAGTGACAACAAATGCATCGCCTATTGTGTAGTTGCTGCCGTCATTAGCTGCTGTAAATGTTGCAGTATAACCTGCATCAATTGTTTTGTATATATTAAAAATAAATCCACTTGCTGCTGCATTAGCTTTAGTAAATGAGTAATCTGTTGTTTCTACAAGTAACGGATATTCACCAATTATATGAGCAACAATTTCTGCGTTTGCAACTTCGTAACGTGCAAATGCTGGACGAGCTGGGTGATAAATGTTAACTTCTGATCTGTTCGACGGCGTATCTTTCATATCGTATACGTATACTGACAATCCTTCTACGGGATTGTCATAGCCGTTTGAGTCAACACTAACTGGGACACTATCTGCGCCGAGAGCGCCGCTTACGCTACCAGATATTTGGTTAGTTGTATCAAATGCACCAGTCTGACTTGTTACATATATTACATTCGATCCACCTGTTTGACTTGTTGCAACTGCAACTACACCAGCTGCCGATGAACCTGCCTGTGTTAATGTTTCACCTGCTGTAAGTGTTAAAAAGCCAGTTGTGAACAATATTGCATCAACATCAAACGCTTTAGCAGGTTGTGTCATATCTTGATACAATGCAACTGCATCTGGAATTTCGTTTGGATCAGAACCTTCTGCAACTAAACCAAATTCACCATAACAACTAGATCCTGTTAGTGATCTGATCTCAGCACCGTTCTTTGAATAGTAACTAGCATAGCAGTAGTATGTAAACATACTAACCATTTCACTTAAGGCGCCGTTTGCAGCAACTAAACCGTATCCTAAGTCGTTAACTTGTGTAAAGTCATTACCTAAGATACTTCTGTTACCAGCTGTTTGTAGTGTAAGTGGAATGGGAGTGCTAAAGTCGTCAAGATCAACGCCGGTTCCTAGTAAACTAGTTACACCGGTAAATCCTGTGCCGCCATTTGAGTTTGGCGACAATATAAGTTCTGCTGTACCTGCATTTTTATCGTATGCTGTTACTGCGTTAACTTGGAAACGTCTACCGTCTATGTAAAACGCACTTGGTGTTTCAGGACGTCTTACAAACAATCCTTGTGGTACTGCCACTGAACCTAAACTTTGAATTTTTAATCTAAATGCACTTCCGTCTACTTTTTCTATAACTTGTACTGCACTGTTACCAACAAACGCATCAACAAACAATCCGCCTCTAAATGCTTGCTTGTTAAGTGACTGTGAGAAACTTGAACCAGTTTGTATATATGGGGACTTAGTTAGAACCTGTCCTTCAGGATCAAGTACACACATAAATCCGCCGTGTCCTTGCACAGTAATATTACGACACATTGTTGCATCATTCATTAAGAACACATCCATATCAATGTTACTTAATGGTGGATTGTATTCTGCGTTAAATGCAAACTTTACAGTATCGATTAAGTTTTGTAATACTGTCGCTGGACCGTCAATTACTCTCCAGTACTCTGCAATTTCTGCTGCTCCAAATGTTGCATTACTTGTGTGTTCTTTAGTTGGAGTATAGTAAGTTGTAACACTTAAACCAGTTGTAAATTTAACTACAGTTCCAAGTCTAAATACTTTGGCAGCCGACCATGCTTGTGGCTCTCCTGATGCATTAAATAAGTCTTCAGCATATAATCTATTTGAAGCATCACCGCCTGCTTGGTTGTAAAGTGTAGTTGGAGAAAGCCCAAGTATTAGTCTTGCAGCCATTGTGTAAATATGCTGTATACCTGCCACAGTTTCAGTTTCTGTTCCTGCTTCGACAGCGCCAGCATAATATGTACCTTGTACTTCTAGTGAAAACTCATTTCCGCCGTTACGTAAATCTTTTACAAGTCCGTCGACAATTAGTCCTACGTCTCTAAAGCATTTTGCTCTACTATAACTACCAACTAGTGCAGGATATGTAGTTTCAATATAGTTAACAACTTGCTCTTGAATAAATTCTTTGTTGTCAATAAGTGTAAGAGCATTAGTATTCCACTTGCCTACGTTTTCGTAACCAGAACCTGTGTTCTTTAATGAGTTTGGCTTTTCTAGATAATGATAACCAAAGTATCCATCTACTTGATTAGTAAGTGGATTTACATATTCAATACCGTTCGGAACACTTGCAACTGTAAATGTAATTGCTGTTGCTCCGCCTGCACCTAGTTGTGCGTCGAGTATAGTAATACGTTCATTCTTTTGATACTGGTCGCCGCTGGTAACAATAGCAATACTTGCAATAGCACCATCTGCGCCAATTACAACACTAAATGTTGCTCCGCTACCTAGCTTATCACTAGTTAACAAACTTACTGCGTATGTGCCAGGAGTTCTTGCTGCATTTAGTTGTGTATCAAACGCAATACTAGTAATATTCGATTTACCTAGTATAAGTCCATCAAATTCTGCATCACGATAGAAGAACGTGTTTGCCCAGCGCGACTGTGAAACACGTTTCTTAGGACGTATAATACAACGTCTAAATTCATCACCTTTAACACTTACGTTAGCAGGAATACGTATTGGATAATCTTCTTCATAAATTCCAGATTCAACTCTAATTGAAATCTGTGTTTCACGTACAAAGTTACCGTACTCTAGTTCTTCGCCTGCAACAAATTCAACTGGCTCTAGTAGCTGTAATTCAATTTCGTCTGTTCCAGCAACACTAACTGCTCTAGCACCAGACTCGTGTTTGTAGTCAATAATTCTAGCAACTGCGCCAGAGTTTTTACCACGTACAACTTTACCTGGAATAATGTCTGTGTTTTCTGGATTCGCTTGGTTAATAAATCCAAGTCCGCCGTTGTTAATATTAATCTTATAAGTTGTAGTACCATCAACAATCTGCGGAGCATCTAATACACCGTCTGCAATAACAGCAAGTACGATATCCATCTTTGCGCCGATTACTTCATCAGCACTTGAATCAGGCAGCGATAAATTAGTTACCTGAGGCACTCTAGTTTGATATGTTGTAGGTACTGCTGTGTTAGTTAAAATGTATTGTGTAACAATGCTTTTAGCATATGTAATGCCTGCAATAGTTTCTACACGCTGCGAGCCAATTGCTTTTTGCGCACTAACATTTGAATAGTAACGTATGCCTGCCCAGCGCGATAAGAAGTTAGCATTGTTGCCTAGTAGTGAATCTAAACTTACACTGTCTAGAATAAATCCAACATCACGTTGGCATATTTCTAAACTGTATGTTCCTGCAAAATTAGGGAAAGTTGCATCAATATACCCTGTAACTTCTTTAGCAATAAATTCTTTGTTAGCAACAATAATTGCTCTTGCATTTGCACGATCAGCTATTGGACTTGTAATGCCTACTGTGTTAGTTAATGCTTGTGTTGTGCCTGTTGCATAAGACATAGTCTGCATATACGGACCTGGCTCTGGCGGAGCAGCAATAATTACTTCTTCTGCTTTACGTGCTGCTGCGTTAATTGTGCGATATGCATACGCTGGAGCTCTACCTTCTTTACCATCTGGTGTAAATGTTTGTAAGTCGTTACCTGCTGTACTTACATACAAGTTAACTGTACTTTGTGCTGCTGCATTGTCGACATAAAGTTTTGTTGCAGCTTGCAAGTCGTCTGGACCATTTGGCAAGCCAGTACCTGAAAGTTCGCCTGGATGATCAAACAAGTTAAGCGCACCTGTCATATCGTCGCCTTGACGTCTTACAATACTTTTACGTGGAATAGCAACGTTGTCCAACCAAAAGCCTTTTAGTGTTGCATCGTAAGCAGCATCAGTAATTGAGAATGTGCCAGTGCCGCCACTTAACAATATTCTAGCTGTGCTATTGACAGCGTCTAATTCTGTTGGGTGCAGAGAAATACTGTTAGTACTAGCAATATTAACATAATAAGTACTACCAGTAACAACTCCAAATGGATCTGCACCAGTTGAACGGAAAATAAAGCCTGCGCCATTAAATGTTTCTGTTAGTCCGTGTGCAGTAACAGTTAAATTTCCTAAACTAATACCCGAAGCAGTAAGTACATAGCTGGTAGCATCTATAGGCTCATCACCTATGCGAATTCCGCCACCTGCAACTGCCTTTGCTTGATAGTTTCTATCAGCATAGGCTTTGTCAATAACAAGAGCACCAATTGTTAGGTTGGTTCCATGCACACTGTTAAAAGTGTCAATAGCTGCTTGTGTAACGGTTACGTTGGCAATTGGTTGTGTAGCAGCATCCATAGGACCGCCTAAAATAGGCTCAGGATCATTTGAAACTTTACTAACAAGCTGTTTAATAATTAATTTACCGTCGACTGTAAAGTCAAAACCAATCGTATCTGGTGTGCCGTCTAAACTGTTGTCTGAAGCAAATGCAAGTAAATTAATTCCGCTACCGTCTGACTTAACCAACGGAACTTTGTTTTCGTTACCTTCGTAGGTATTTGGAGTATCATTTAAGTCTGTAAAAGATATCTGTCCACCAATTCCAAATACTGCATACAGCTCTTGAAAGTTTTCGTTTACTTTACGAAATGACTCGCGAATACTATCGCCTGTGCCGTCATTACCTTCAATACCTATGTCTATGCCTTGCTTTGCCATTTATATTACTCCGTTATTATATTGCTGTTGCTAGCGAATTGTCTAAGTTTTCTACATCAAAGTTAATGCTTACGCCGCATCCACATGCTGATTGTGCGTTTGGATTGTTAACTTGAAAAGTTGCACCCATTATATCTTTAACATAATCTATTTCTGTACCTGCCATGTACATTACTGCTATTGCACCAACTACAAATTTACCTGTATCTGAGTCAATAACTATATCATTCTCTTCTAGATCAGCTTCTGTTGCTACAATTGTCCAATCGTATTCAAATCCAGCGCAGCCGCCACCTTTTAAATTGAGACTGACTGCATAACTGTCATTTTCTTGACATATACTATCAATTTGTGCTTTTGCTGTGTCCGTTAGTGTAACTATACTCATGAATGATCCTTCTTATGATAGTATTTATCGTTGCGTTTTATAATCTTAATGTTAAATATACTTATGTACATAAGAGAATTTAAAAAGCAGACCCGGCATGTGCGTAAAAGCAAAATGGGCAAGGAACATGCCTATAAGCGTGAAGTTACGCATTGTGTATTTAGGTGTGATAATTGCGATGCAGAGTTTGAGCGCACAAGAGGTAGCATGGATCCAAAGCGTCTAAGTAATAACTACTTTCACGTATGTAAGAACTGTGATGCAAAAGTTTTTGCCCAAAAGAAAGGCGTAGAGCGCAAACAAGTTTGGAACATGAGTGCTAGTAGCTCTACGCCTATTGGTAAGTTATAGATTATCTAGTCTTAAAATACATAGTAATCTCAAACCCTAGTCGCATATCTTGATACGTTGGTTTAGTCCACATAATAATCTCCTTATAGTTTTTTATAGTCGCCGATGCGCTTAACTTCGTTAAATGCCTCGTGTCCTTCAAAATACATCTGTACCATTACATATATTGCTATATTAACAAATATAAGAATTCCATATATTAAATAGCCAATCATAAGTTTTTCCAAGTAAATGCGCCAAAGAACATTTCATCTTCTGACATTTGTCCCCATGGCACTAGTCTGCTTGGGTCTGGATTCATTTTATTCTCTTCTGAGTTATCAAAAGCCCCTTCTACAAAAAGGCGTGTTCCTTTAGGTAAAGGCTTAGGCTCTTTCCAGGTATATGATAGCTGCCAAGCGTAGTTGTATACAGGAATATCGATTAGCTCCTCTACAGTACCATCTGGGTAGAATGCAGTTGCTTTCATGCTTTTACCACGGAAATGCATGTGGGGTAAGAATGTATGCAAGTTAACATCGTTCTTTAATACTACTTCTGCTGTCTGAATAAAGTTAGGGTCATACGGCGGGATCGGTGTCCACGTATCAGGAAATATACAAGCGCAATCTCCTGCCATTCTTTCTTGTGGTACTACACCTTCGTCGTGAAAGTATAGGCCAATTCTTGCTTTATCTGTTCTAGCAGTGCCGTCTGGTGTGTAGTGTAGTTGCAAGTTTACAATTGATCCTGCACGTATTAACCCACCAGTGTTCTCGTCATAAAATTCAGGATCACCACCTGGAACATATGCAGAGATAGAAGCATTGTTCATTTCTTCTTGACCACCACCTTGTGTACCTAAGATGTTACCGTTGCGCTCGCCAGGTACTGTAATTGAGTTTAGCATGTGATGCATTACAGTTGGCTCTGAAGGCAAAAACTGTGACCCACGTAACCAACGATCCTCAGTTAATCCTAGGTCTGCTTGCGTGTATCTGTAAGGTATTGCATTAGGTCCCATAGATCCTATTGCTGGTATTTCTTGTGGGGGAACTTCGATAATCATATCAGGTTCACCGTGTACCCATTCTGAAGTTGAGTACGTAGTTTCTGTTAGAGGATCTCTATCACCTTCTACAGGAGTGCCTGCGTCAATCCAAGCTACAAGAGTTTCCATCTCTAAATCATTTAGCGTTCTGTGATTTATGATATCCTTTGCATACTTGCGATCGATCTGTCCTGGTGGCATACGTTTTGATACAATAGCTTCTTTAATTGCAGGAGCAAATGCTTGTAGCATTCTATAGTCAGTCATTGCCCATGGCGCAATGCCACTTTCTCTATGACAAGCTTGACATTGTTCTACAAATATAGGTGCTACATTTTCAGCGTAGTCGATATCTACAGCTAGTCCTGCCGCTGGTAATAAACTACTTACTAGCCATATTAACTTTTTCATTCCTTTCCTCTTTTAGTTTATTGTATCCTTCCTCGTCTAAGTGTGTAATAGCAAGCCAAGCGTGAGTCATTTCGTCACCTGTTCTTGAACCTCCCATTACCCACATATCAGCATCTGGATTATTTGGATTGTTTTCTGTATTATCATACCATTGCTTTAGCACAATAACTGCGCCTGCTGGTATAAGCGGTGCTACGTCTGAATTGTACAAATGACTGTGATGCCATGTTGCACTCCAATTTGATACTTGGCTAATCTGTTCTGTTTGTCCTGTCTCAGGATAGAATATTTCCAAACTTGCTGCGTTCATACGCAAGTGTCCATGTGGTTGAAAACTATCTAGTCTAACTGGATGATCAAAACTGTGGAAGCCTTGTGTCATGTAATAGCCGTTGGGTGGGATAGTAATATCGTCCTGGTCTCCTAGGCGATATAAACTCAAGTCTTGTTTGTATTTCAATTCTTGGCTTTCCTCTTCGGTGTATAACCAAAGCCCAATCTCTACCACGTTGTCTCGAATAACTGATCCTGGTGCCATTGCTCCAAGTCCACCGGGGAACATATGAATGTCCCATGCTACTTCTGCGTTTGCTGGTATAGTACGACATACTCCTTGTGGTACTATTTCTCCCCACTTTCCCATAGCATACTCAGTCAGCATACCTTGCCTGCCTCCCTCAGTTATAATACTTGAGTTGGCATGATGTACTACTGATTTTGCATCGCCACGTGGTTTAACTTGTACTGCTTTAATGCAACGGTCTTCACTTAGTCCTGTTGGAACATTGTGCTTGTGCCACAAGTCGTTACCGCTTGCTGGAATGTCAATTGCAACACTGGCAATGATTGCGTCCGGTGCGCCAAAGTCTTCTTCAAAACTCCATGCTTCTGGATCACGCAAATTTACTGGCTGTACTACCTTGTCTGGGTCGCCATAACTTGCTCCGGTATCTACCCACTCAACTACTGTGTCTATGTCTTTTTGTGATAAGCGCCAATCACCTTGTAGGTCTTGAATTCCAATACCGTGGTCATACGCATATGGCGGCATCTCTCTTTTCATTACTTTAAGTGATATTAATGGTGCCCAAGGGCGTACTTGCTCGTATGTTTCAAAGCTCATTGGCCCGATGCCACCAGCGCGATGACACACTACACAATTATCGTTGATGATAGCTGCTACTTCGTTAGTGTATGTTTGTGCTGATAGGACAAGTGGGAATAAAGCCGCTAATGCTGCTGTAATATATTTCATATATAATTCTCCTGGAACTATTAGTATTTAAACACATTACAGCAGATAAGCAACCGTTTTTAGGTGATTGTTACAATTTGTTGCATCTTGATTATTCTGACTTATATATTGTCCAAGCACCATATGCAATAGCACCGTATGCTACTAAAGCTGCTATAGGTTTAAATATTAGAAATGCAATTCCTGCAAGTACTAATACTGCACCGTCTAGTGTAGTTCTTTCTTCTAATCTTTTCTTTATCCATGTTTTAACCATTTCTAGTCTCCTTTGTGTAAATATTTAGTAAATATATGTTCCTTAAGGAGGAAAACTTATGTTTAAATGGCTAGCAACAATGTTTGCACCTAGTGTAAATCGAGCAGAAAAAGAAGCAACGCAAAAATTGTCTGATATTGCACCTGAAAAAATGACAATTAAAAAGAAAGATCTTGCCATTCCGGCGGGTAAAGTAGAAGCAACACAGAAGCTGTCAGATATTGAAAAAACAATTACGAAAAATGGTGTAGGATTTGCACCTAAGATCGAACCTGTGATTACCGAAGTTAAAGCTGTAAAAGTTACTAAAGCAAGTTTATCTAAACTTACAAAAGTAAAGTTAGAAGAATTTGCACTAGCAACTTATGGCGTTGACATTGACAGACGCAAGAAGAAAGAAGATTTAGTTAAAGAAGTGCTTAAACTTTCTAAGAAGGTCTAACCATTCCTTTTAGCTGCTCAATTGCAGTTTCACAGCGAGTTAGCTTACGTTCTAGGACGGTTATAGCTGCTCGCTGTTTTCTTGACTGCTCTTCCAAACTTTGCACATAACGCTGTGTGGGAATCTGCTGCTCCAAGCCGTTCTCAGCAATCATAGTAAAGTGATCGCCGCCTTGTGCTTTTAATCCACCACTAACACGATTTGGATTCTTATCCGAACTCGAGCTCTCTGCTGCTGGCTTGTTGCGTCTGTACATTTTCGCTAGGTAATTCATATCCGTTTCCTTATTTGAGAAGAAAGTCTTCTTCTCTTATAATATTTATACAATAAGTTTAAGTATAACAGTGAAGATGGTGTATGTCAACCACTTTAGACTCGCACATAATGTCCACAAAATGATAAATAAAAGTGTAGTCCACGATGCTCTAACATCTGACTACTCTAACAGTTAAAAAGGAACTATCAGCATGAATATTTATTACGTATACCAATATATCCGCGAAGATCAGACACCCTACTACATAGGTATGGGTAAAGATGTCAGGGCTTGGGCATCACATCGTCGTTCGAACGGTGCCGAAATCAAACCAAAAGACGACATACGCATACAACTATTAACAGAGAATCTATCCGAACAAGAAGCATGGGATTTAGAAATAGAACTTATTGCAAAGTACGGGTTAAAGTCAGAGGGCGGAATACTTGTTAATATGACATACGGTGGCGAAGGTGGAACTCCTAGCCAAGAAATGAAGGACCACATGAGTCGTATACTGACTGGACGAAAGAAGCCTCCTCGTACAGAGGAACATAAACGCAATCATGCAAAAGCAATGGCTAAACGTAGAGGAACTTCTAATACTAAAACTGCTCAAGGATTAAAAGAATGGTATGCTACTAATCCCGACAGAAGTGAAGCATTTGCCAAACAATCTGCAAGCATAAAGGAATGGTACAAAACTGTTGACAAAGAAGCAAAGGCGTGGAATACTTGGCATACCCGTTTTACACAAGATTACAACGAGTATGCCCGTGCTATTATGCTACTTGGAGAATACCCGATTGTTGAAGTTGAGAAACAGGTAAAGTTCCAGCGAGATACTCTGAGGAAGTTGAAGACTGAAACTCACGGTGTGTATAAACATTTCCCTGAATTGCTCCAGTCTTAACAGCATAGTTGTATAGCTCAATAGAAGCAATGTTCTTAAATTTTACCTCCGCCATAATGTCTGCGTATGGCAGAAACGATAACGCCCATTCATTTGTAGCATTGTTAGGATAATACTCGCTATGAGCTCGTAGTTTACCTTTCTTGTATCCTTGCTCTAATAGTGTAGGAAAGTCTGGCTTAGTATTGGTATCAATATGTCCTACCCATTCTTCACGACTATAACTGTAATGTATTGCAGGGCGTACACCTCTCCAAGAATCTACTATGCGTTTAAATCTATCGTCGGTTGGTAGTATGTATTCGTTTTCACGGCACAGGTGATGATGGAGATCTAGCACCAAAGCGAGATCGTCTGCAAGCTCGAGGCTGTGTTCGATACCCCACTTGTTTTCGTCGTTTTCGATTGTGATAACGTTTCTTGCTTCTGGCGTGAGTTTCTTGAGTGCGGCCTTAATGCCGGCTGGACCGTTTCTGCCTGAGATATGAACATTGCACTTAAAGTCTTGGAAGGTCTTGCCGTAACCCATATAGCGGATGACATCGGTGTGATATTCAAATTCTTCTATGCTCCTATCTACAATATCTGGTGTATCACTAGCAAGCACAGTAAACTGACCAGGATGCATACTAAGCCGCACATCCAAAGCGCGGGCGAGCTTGCCGACACTTTCGAAGTGTGTTTCCGCATACGCAATAACATCAGCCTGCTGCCAAAAATAAGCCCAGTCACGCTGAGTATATAAAGGAAGTACGTCACTGCCAAGACGAACCATTCGTAATTCATGCGTCAAACCTCCTACATATTCAATCAAGTTATAGTACGATTGTATATTGTGTACCATAATATCCCATAGACGTTGCTCTGCAACTTCAACAGTTTGACGGTTAAGCCACTGTACTGTTGTACTACGAGTATTTAGCGGCCGCTGAATCTCTTCTAGTACTTTCTTCTTCTGTGTCTGATCCGGGTGCATGTACTTGCATGCAAAGCCTATACGTTGTATAGTTTGTTGATCACTGATATAGTCACCGCATGTTGTAAATTTAAGATCTTGCATATTAAAACTTCCTGTAGGAACCGTCTAGTTCGTGTGTGCCTGAATTGTAAATTGCCCATGCTATACAGTTGTACCATGCATAGTTCGGATTCTGCCTTAGTTGCTTGTACCATTGTTTATATAGTATAACACGTTTCTTAAACCTTGTCAACCTACAAATGCCCGCTCTTGCACAAACGTACCTTGCGTCTTTTTATTACCTTCACAAAAGCCTAATGAATTAAAATGTTCTTTTAGGTCGTTGTTAAATCCTATACTGCCACATAACATCACACGTTGGAAAGATGGATCGTTAATCTTAACAGTGCCGTCCTCCATGAATGTTTGAATACGTCCGTTTAGTTCAGCATCTTCTTGTGTCACTGTACTGATGTATTCAATAGGCATTTCATTTAAAAAGTCTCTATAACAATCCTGTTCAGCATTTAATCTAGTTGTCCATGTCACTGTTATGTTTTCAAACAAGTCATATGTTTCGGGATCACGTAGCAAACTGATAAACGGCGCAATACCTGTGCCACTTGCCATCATTACTAAATGACCGCCTATATCTAAGTTAGCAAGCAATAGAGTGCCAGTTGGTTTCTCTCCCACTTCTAGCATATCGCCTACTTTAATATGCTGTAGTTTACTTGTAAGCGGCCCGTTTGGCACTTTGATACTATAAAATTCAAGCCAGTCATCGCATGGACCACTTGATATACTGTATGCTCTCATTATAGGTTTGTTCTTTTGTAGTTTTTCTGACCAGTTGTCTAACCCAATCATTACAAACTCACCTGCTGTGAATCTATATGAGCGTGGACGTTCGACTCGTATTCTAAACAGCGTGTCTGTGTAGTGTTTAACATCGATTACGCTTAGTTGCATATTATAACCTTTGCTCGATTATTATCCCATACGGATTTAGCATACGGGCAGCGCGGTCCTTGGTTTTTGTCATTTGGAATGCTGAGCGTTCTTATCCAGGATTCTAAATCTTTTTCTAAATTGTCCAATTATCAACCACCCACTGATCCTTGCAGTTATGCGGATTAGGATCTCCGTGGAATACTGCTACACTTGTAGTATTTTTAATTGTAGGTTCGCCAGCAGTTTCAAAGTCACGTTGTCCTCTTGGACTTTTGTCATACCTAGGACGTCCGCGCATTTCCCACTTATAGCTTTGTATCCATTCTTCGGGCCAATATTCGAATTCGCCATCTGGTATTGTTGCTCGAAGCCAATCTTGGTCTCCGTGATATCTTCTAATAGGCCCGTTTGGATCTTTCATAAAGTTAGTATAAACTTTACTATGCATACTAGTATCTAGTCTAAAGATACTGCTATTAAATTTATTATAATTACGTATAAACTGCCTATTAAAATCTCGAATAATGCAAAATTTATTTGGTTTGAATGTAAACAAATAATCAATGTTCTCAAAAATTATTACATCTAAGTCTAGGAAAAGGACCGTTCCTTTTAATCCTATATTGGGATTGAAGAACATTGGCTTGTACCACCAACCTGTTACTCCTGGCATCAGTGGAATAGGTTCAATTCTGATGCCAAGATCGATACCGGTTGCATCTTCGGTATAACAAACAAATTCATGATCAAGTGTAAGGTTACGCTTGACCATGTTATATAACTTGTTTACATAGTCTGCACTATACTTGGTACCATACTTTAAGCACACGACATAACGAGTAGCGTCCGAAAGATTAATAGGCAGTTTCGCTGGCACCGATACGGAAGTTATACTCTCGTCAAGAGGACGACACCCTTTGTTGGTATTTTTTCTTGCCTTGCGTTCTGCTTTAGTTTCTCCTTCAGTGTACTGTTTCATTATGCCTCGTAAATCGCTGAGTTTGCTCCATGCTCTGCACATTCTGCACTTACACAGAAACAGCGATTGTTAGTTGCTTCACGTACTAGTTTGTCTGCAAAGTTAAATGCATGTTCTGCAAACTTCTCTGCACCAACACCGTCCATTACAACAATTTCTGCTAGGTCAAGTTCTTGTAGTTCCATGAACTTTTCTAAGTATGGATCATCTTTGTCGATTGCAGTCTTGTGATCAAAGTTATCTTCTAGCCATTTCTTTAGTGGCTTTAGTCCACCAAAGTCTACTGCCCAGTTTTTATGATCTAGTTCTGTACATCCAAACTTAAATGTAAATGCTAAACTGTATCCGTGTAGTAAGTGACAGTGTGAATGATCTGCGTTAGGTTGCCTAAATACCGCTGATAACCCAATGTTGTGTCCGTAATGCTTAGTTGAATAATATGCCATTGTAATCTCCTATAGTTAACATATGAGCGGCAGAGTTAGAAGGGTTGACGCTAAGTCCTTACGTATATTATACTACAAATTACTTATCGTGTCAAGCGAAACATTAGATTGTTTCCAGGCTTTTGGTAATTCAAAATCATCGTTGTGTACAACAAACTGTGTTGTTGGGTAATGTTTAAATATTTTTCCTATTTGATAGATCCAGTATCTAGGATCGACAGCACTCTTGTGTGCATGCGAATAGTTTGCAGTATCTTTGTATACATTGTTAACAAGCTTGTCTACGCTGTGTAAGTCAAAGCCTAGCAAGTGTATGTCATCTGTTGTCATCTTTGCTGCTAGTAGCACAGCATACGGTCCTGCACCCCAATGTATAGGATCATCTGGGCGTTGATCTCCTATATAAGGTAAGTCCGGAACTATACGTATGTTCGTTTGATACCGAGATAGCGCAAATTGATTTGCGCGAGTATACACTGTTGCATGTTTATTATAGTTTAATTCTAATGCTTCTAGTAGCATAGGACGATCTACACATACAAGATGGTCAACACTAAAGTCACGAAGAATAGCATTGCATCCAATCTTAGTATAATTTAATTTATCAATGTTTACTGAGGCGCGGCTTTCACCATTACCAATTACTAGCATAAATTTATTTATTCTATAATAAGTGAGATGTTATCAAAAATTTGGACTTTAGTTTTTTTGAAAAGTAAGTACACACTCAAACTCGCTGTATAGGGTTACTCTATACAACCCTGGATACATATCATCTGGTACAGGTACTCCCCACTGATGGTCAACTATGCCTGTGTCCGAGCCAAGATAGTCATTTGACCTTATATATATTTTTCTAGCAAAGTTTAATGCAAATCTTTCACCAGTAGCGTCATCATATGCATCCGAGCGTACCTTTGTTAGTACACATTCATGTCGTCGACTGCCCTCTAGAATAAAATTAATCTGATCGCCAGTTACTGGATTGTTTGTTACTGCAATACCTGCATTGTTAAACACAAATGCATTATTAAATCCTATGTATAGTATACCTAAACTAACGATAACTGCCATACTAATACCGCTTACGACATTTAATACCGCTTTAATAATTTTGTGCTTTTCACTCGATGTCATCTTTAAATTCCCGTATATCTTCATTTATTTTACGGAATTCGTCTCGAACGTCCGCCAGCCCGTCACTAGCTATATTTAGCGTGCCTACTAATAGTTTGATTGTGTAAATAGTCCAAAACCACCAACATATTGCTGTAACTGAAAACAACCCTAGTCCTACATAAAATACCATTTTAAATTCTATGTAGCCCAGCAGGATTAATGTTCCAAAACCAAAAAGGAAAAGAGTAGGAACTAGACGTGCGTACATGTCCCAGTTTTCGACTTGCTTAATAATTTCTGGATGATTATTATTTTTTGGAACGTTGTCTTGCATTTTTGAGTCGCCTAATTGATAATGTATGGCGAAAGCATTCCGCATTGGTGTTTAATATTTTTTTTATGCTAAGACGGTCTAAGAAGATATTTGTCCAAACGCTTTCCACTCGCCTGGAGAACCTTCACGGATACAAACCCATCCTACATAACCTGTAGCAACTGCATTTGTATTATAAACAACATCGCCTTGGCGATATGTTCCGTTATCAGGTATTGCTGTACCTGTTGTAATTTTTGTGCCAGCGATTTGAATTCCATTTGCAGTTGCAATTGAAACATCGTCTGATACATTGTTAACTCCTACACCCAGTTTGCCATATACACTAACTTGTGCATCATTACGTCCACTACGACCAAAGTCGACCTTACCATTAGCCTTTACTGTAATACGTGTTGTGTTATCTGTTATAATTTGTAAATCGTCTGTAGTCCAATTACCAATTTTAGTAATATTTGATTCTACATCAATTATAAACTCCGAATCTAAACTAGTAATACTAATGCTACCGTTCGGATCTTCAGTGCCGAAGCCTAGTCGCTGACTATCACTATCGTACATAATAAAGCCATCGATGTTCAAGTCGCCGTTTGTGCGCAAGTTTTGCAATGTGCCAACTCTAGACAAACTACTTGTTCTAACACTACTGCCTAGTTCTGTTGTAGTTATTACAGGAATATTACCAATTGAAAAACTCTTATCTGCTGCAATGTCAATTGTTTCCGTAGAATATAATCTATCTTCATTTGCTCTGAATATAAACTGCTTAGTAGGACCTTGACCTTTCCACTGCAATCCTTTGCCATAGATGCCGTTGTCATCTGCTACAAATTCTAATGGAGATGTGCGCTCATTGCGTACGTCAGCAGTAAGTTCATTTACATGTAACTGCTGTGCAGTAATTAAACCGTTAACTGTTAGATCACCGCTGACTGTAGGACTGCTGCTAATGGTATTAATAACTATATTATCAATGCTAACACCATTGTCATTTACATACATGATACGCTTTGTAGCTTCGTCTTTAATGCCGATACTTTCAAACATGCTAATGACGCCACCATGCACTTTGTTGCCACTTATTCCATTGTCTTTAAATTCAGGAACTGTAGCATGGTGTGCTACCACTTCTAGTGCATCTGCTGCTGTAACTAGAGCAAGTTTTAGTTTAGCAACTGTATCGTTATAATGTTCCATAATATTATCCTATTTGTCCAAATGGTTTCCATTCACCAGGCGTACCTGTTCTAGTACACACCCATCCAATATAACCAGTTGATACAGTAGTTTCATTCCAAACAATATCACCCTGTCTAAAGTTGCCAGCAGTAGGTATGTCAGTGCCATTCATAAATTTCTTGTTTTCAAACTTAACTGGACCACTTGTACTTAATACTACATCTGAATCTATATTGTTAACGCCAATGCCTAGTTTGCCATGTACTGTAACTCGCGTGTCACTGCCATCAGGATCACCTAGGTCGATATTGCCGTTTGCACGTACAATTAATCTTGTTGTATCATCAGTAAGTATTCTTAAATCATCTGAAGTCCATGTACCTAGTTTTGCAGTACCTGGATCTGTATCAATAATAAATTCTGCATCAAGTGTTGCTAAAGCAAATTTACCATTAGGTGCTTCTGTTCCAATACCAAACGCTTCAGTATCTGTGTTATAGAATATATAACCATCAATACTTAAATTGCCACTAGTGTTTAATCCTTGAAGTGTGCCGACAGTTACTAAGCTACTATTTCTTACAGCAGAACCTAATTCTGTCATTCTAAGTACAGCAGTATTACCAATCATATAAGCCTGTTCTTGGCCTAAGTCAATACTTTCGTCAGTCCATAAACGATCCGGATTAGCTCTATATATAAGTTGCTTAGTAGGACCTTGGCCTTTCCACTGTAACCCTTTACCGTATATACCATTGTCGTCTGCTATAAATTCCACAGAACTTAATGCTTGCATACGCATGTCGTCAACAGTAAGTGCTCTATTAATAATAGAACTAAGTGATGAACCTAGGTCTTGAATCGCTGTGTCAAGTTCAGATGTATTTAATTGTGTCATACTGTATTTATACAGTTTACTTTCTAGATGGATACAGCAGACAAATCGCCAATCAGAATATCTTCAAACGTATTTTTACTGTACGTTACAATCTCAGATTTAAGAGCTTTTGCTTTTGCTTTTAGTTTTGCAATTTCTTCTGTTGTTAAGCTACGCATAGGAAGTCCTAAGAAGCCCTTAACACGACCTTGTAAGATAGCGTCATACGCTTCAGCTTGTGTAATTACTGCCGTTTCCTTGGTGTTACGAAGCTCTATAGCGCCGTCTACAACACCCTGTATGAACTTGGCTCTAGCGTTAGTATAGTCCATTTCCTCTTGCATACTAGCTAGTAAGTGCTGCTTGCGCTTGTCGTTGTACTCTATACGCTTGACATACCATGCTTCTAACAACTCTTTAAGACCTTTAAAGATAACAATCTTGTTGTTCTCATCAATACAAGTAAAGTTTTCGCTTACCTTTTTAATCAGCTTTAGCTTGGTCATAATCCATTCATCTGTTCGTTCACCGAACGCACGATCTACTTGGATTTCAAACTCAAACACATCATTGTCACTCAAGTCATCATAGTCTTTAATCACTTTGTCGTCTACGAGCTTCTCTAACACTGCTTGATATTGCTTGAGTGTATAACCCACTGGCAACGAGTTAATAGTTATACGGTGCTTAGTATTGCGTACAAACGATCCTGTGATCTCCCATTGGACTTTGCTTTCGCCTTTGTTAACAACACAACTCATACCTTCCCAATGCGGAGTAAGGTTAGCAGTAATGCGCTCACCTGAAGCACGTTGCTTTACCCACTTCATAATCTCCTTGGGCTTGCGTGGAAGGATCTTTTGTGCAAAGCCAATACTTACACCTTCACTGCCGTTGATAGCGAGCATAGGAAGTACTGGTACATAGTAGCGGGGCTCAATCTTAGCCCCCTCAAAGTTCTGATGCTCAAGACTTACAAAGTCATCCTTAACATACAGTTTCTTTAGGATAGGATTCATACGTGCAAAGATATAACGTGTAGCAGCCGCATCATTAATAAACGATGATCCAAAGTTGCCATCGCCTTCTAGTAATGGAACATTGTTGCCACTGCCTACATAGTTTGCAGTCATGTTAACAATAGTGCCTTCTAGGCTACCATGCAAATACTGTGCATAGTCCTGTACCTTAGGACCTAAGTTGCTTACTTTAACAAATTTGTCAATGTTCTGTTGTAGCACTGTGTGTACAATCTTACGACTTGCGTTCTTTTGCCCATCAATATAGTTTGCTAGTTTACGCACATTGTCGTATACTGAAAAGTCAATGTATTCGTTCTTAAAGAAGCCTTCGAGTGGAAGTTGCTTTGTCATTCTTTATACCCTTAAATTTTCATTATGTCGAAAGGAGCACTTTGTAGTAACTGCTCTTTGCGATAATCGATTGTACTACTACTAAACCAATTTGTAAAGAGGTCAGTGTCAGCAATACTTACGGTCGGCAACATTTCTGCCATTGTGTCTGCGTCGATGATGTGCTTTAAGTCTTTCTCACTCCAACTACCCAAGCCTTTTACATAGCTTACGTCTAGCTTGTGATCAATCTTGTTTACATCTGCAAACGTGTATGCCCATTCTTTAACAATGTTGTTCTTCTTGCCAATTGCAATAGGTGTGCGTAGGATCTTCATCTTGCCATTATTTAAATGCTCCGGAAAGTACTTAAACATAAACAACGATACTAGTCCTGTAATACGCATGCCATCTGCGTCAGCGTCAGTTGCTAAACAAATCTCTGCTTCTGGAAACATTGTAATAATGCTGTACAGTTCGCTAAGTTCTTTGTTCGCCATAAACTTCTGATGCGACACTTCTAGTACATTAAGCGGAACACCTTTGAGTGCATAAAACGCATTACCTTTGCGTCCTAAACATTTAATCAAGCCACCACTTGCTGAGTCACCTTCTACAACAAAGATCCTGTCAGTGTTGCGTCCAATAGCTGCAAAGTACTTGTCGCTTTTAACTTTCTTTGCTTTCTCTAGTTTGCCTAAGTCTTTCTTAGCATTAAGATCATCTTGCAATCTAGTGTAAGCACAAATCTCATCAATAAGCTCTGCGTTCTTCATTAGCTTTGCAACAACTTTGCTTACGTCAAAGTCGCCAATAGCATCGCGGCATTCTGCATTTGAGTTTGTTACACGCTCTTTAGTTTGCGAGTCAAACTTTAGTGCTGGGAAGCCGTTTACAATAGCATGTACTCGCAGGTGTTGCTTCAAACGTGCCGCACTAATATCTACTTTGCGTCGACGCTTTAGTACTTCACGTAAGTTACCAATCACTGCACTAATAAAGAAGTCAATGTGTGTGCCGCCTTTAACACTCAAGCCATTTACAAGCGAGTGTGATTGGAAGCTGCCGTCTGACTTAGTAATACCAAATACTGCTTTCTCTGTATTGAACACATCACATGTTCCAAAGTAGTCAGCAAATTTTAGTTTAATAGTTTTGCGGTTAAAGCGGAAGCGTACTGTATCAAAAGCAAGTGCTAATGAACGCACACGTTCTTCGATAATATCTGTGTGTGCTTGGTCAATATTCTCCATACCAAAGAAAGCATAGTCAGGTTGGAACTTTACAGTTGTACCTTTTAACGATGTTTCTTTAGTGCGGATACGATCAATCTGCCCGTCCTTGCCTACCATTTGTACTTGCAGTTTGCCGTCACTACTCTTAGCATCAAACTTAGTAGATGTTACAAACGTAATCATACTGCCAACTCCGTTCATGCCAATGCTTTCGCGATTGTCATCATCAAAGTTACTACCAGCTCTTGCTCGCGTAAATGCACTTACCATTTGGTATTCTTTACCATCCGGAGTATCAATCTCTACACTAGGAATGCCACGACCGTTGTCGCTTACAACAATAGTACCGTCAGCTTCAATGTCTACATCAATACGTGTAGCAAACTCGCGGTTAGTGCGAACGTGTTCGTCTACACTGTTGTCAATAATTTCGTTGATAACTTTTAACAAGCCGCCTACGATGTTTACTTTTTTAAACTCTGCGTTGATAAAAGATACTTCTTCTTGTACAACCTGCGAGCCGCCGTACATGGAAAAGCGTTTGCGGATGTGTTCTGCATCCGATAATAGTTTAAAGTTATCAGTCATGAAATGCCTCTGTTTTATAGTATATGCTTATTATATAGCCATATAATGAAAAAGTCAAGAATTACTTGACTTTTTGAGTGCATCAATGATGTCTTTTTGTTCTTGTTTAAAGCTTGCATACTGCATACGAACAAGCTCAACTACTAAATCAACTAGTATTGCAGCAGGCGCAATACCAATGCCGCCATCTACAAACATTTCAGCAAGTAAGCCTATTGTGAAATAAGCAATGTAACGATACGTATATGGTTGCATGCCCGTGAAGTTCCATTTAATGAAATGCATTAAGTGCTTCATATCTTTTTCCTAATTTTGTTTGTTATCGAGTGGCTTCGTCGAGTGAAGTGGCTACATAGTTAACGCCATTTTTTACTCTGTCACCTGCATCTGCAATAGTGTTAGTATCTAGTATGCCGTAGCCAACTAACCCTACTACTAACAATGCGCCAATAAAAATACCTTTAATCATTAGGTGTTATCTCCATCGGTATAGGTTAGTTTTGATTTATCAAAAATATCACTATCTTTCATTCCAATCAATTTTTTGAATCGTTTCCATACTGCTTTTAATTTATTCATTATATCTTCTCTCCTGGCTCAAAGCCTCGGAATGTTTTAAATCGTGGAAAACGCAAACTATAAATTCCGTCTTGATTCTGTGTAACAGCGTCAGCTCTTACTTCAACGAGATTGCCAAGAAGAGCATCACGACTAGACCAATAGTCGTCCCTATGAACATCAGTGAAGCCACTACCGACATTAACGAAAATACTTTTACCATCGTCGACTCCTTCGCAGACAATCGCTCCAAGTCTGCCTTCATTACGTCCAGTACCTTCTTCAACATCTACAACCTCCAATGTTACTTCAATAAACGGCTTTGCTTTAAGCCAAGCGTGAGTTCTTTTACATTCATACGGAGCATCTGGATCTTTAATAAGAAGACCTTCATAGCCGCCGTCTACAGCCGCCTTATTAAGCTCAACAAAGCGAGCTTCGCCTTCTTTTGAATCTAAATCGACATCTTCCCATTCGCATGCTTGTACGTGCTGAAGTAAGCTCTCGTTCTCCAGTACCCAATACTTAACTAAGTTACTGCGAGTAGTCTGCGGTGTGTTCCACGATCCTTTAAGAAAGTCTACTAGTGGGATAAAATCAAACAAGTGTAGTACTGCATCAGTTGCTTTCTTGCCATCTTTACGTTGCAACTGCTTCATAAGATCCTGGAAGTCTGCACTCATCACTTCGCCATCTAGCACACAATCATATGGTGCAGGCTTTGCTGCCAGTACTGCTTCAATCTCTTCAACAATGTGTGGAAAGTTATGGAACTGTCTGCCGTTACGACTAAACAGTTCTACCTTACCTGCGCGACATACAGCCAGTACACGTACACCATCCAGCTTAACTTCGATTTGTTTTATGCCAACCATCTTCTTTTCGTGGTTAGCACTGTCATGTGCAAGTTGGCATCCAAAGATTGGAATAGCGTATTGCGGAAACTCTTTGGCTACTTTGTTAACAGTCTTTTCGCTCATGCCGCATCGTAAGTCTTTGATTAAGATGCGTCTGTAAAACATATTCCACTGTTCAGTAGTAGCAACACTCATTGCAAGTTCAATTGCATCACGTGCCGCGTGTCCTGTAAGCTCTCGATTAATAAGTTGGAATGCTAGTGATTTGAATGTTATCCAGTCCAAGCCTTGTCCACTAAGTACGTCTGAACGCTCCGGAACTTTCTTAACTCCAAATGTTACAAGCGGATCAAGTGCCATCGTAATGCCTTCAAAGAACTCATCAAGTCCTTCCTGCATTGCTTCTAGTAGAATTGCTTGTTTAGCGAGCTTGCTATTGTCAGCTTCTAAATGTTTGATAATTTCTTGTGGTTGCATTCGCATGTAGTCACCTGCTGTTGTAAATTTCATATCGTTCATTATATTGCCCTTTTGCCTAATTGTTATATATAGTATAACACCTAAATGCCACTATGTCAACCATTTAGATTTAACGCTTGTATCGTACATTGTATCGTACATCTTTGTTCATTTCATTCATAATACGATCTGCTTCAATCCTAGTATTATATTTTACTTCATCTATTGCAATAGTATCAAATACGTTGCCCCAGAATTTACGTGCCCACGGAGTTAAATTGTCCCGTTCTAGAACAGCATGTACATTTGCTTTACGTTCTAACTGCGTCATTTCATCAAATGGCATCATGTTTCACCTCTTTGTTTTCTCTGGTATACCATTTTAAACCGCACTCTGCTCCACAGAATATGTGTTGCTTTCCTGCTGAATAATACGGTGAGTATAAGTATGCTTTGCCACATTCACTACACTTATTCATGTTTCACCTTCTCAAATTTGCGGCGGCTCTTGGACCATTGCTTCATAGGCTTTGAAAACATAATCTCTTCAGTTGTACCTTGCCTAATGTAGCCTGCCAAGTTGCCGCCATCGTTAACAATATATGTGTGATTCTGAACGAGTGTGTCCCATACTGTCACTTCTTTAAGATATTGCATTATGCTTTCTTCTTTGCTGGTTTAGTAAATCCATCTCTTGGGTTGGCGTTTGCTGCCATAGAGCTTTTAAAGCCTCGCTTTATTCTATTAAGCCTCGATGGATCTGCGCCTGAGACAGTTTCTATTGCCCTAGCAACAGCCGCTAGTTCTAAGTCGCGTGTAGGTGAATTTGACCATTTTTGCTTCTTAAGAACAATGTCATACAATTCATACTGCCTTTCAAGACTTAACGGTCTGATTAAGTTCCTTGCTTCTTCATCGTAATTACGATTATCTTCCTTTGGTATATGTTTCATACTGTATTTCTCAGTTAGTTAGTCATCCCACACAATTTTAGTGTGCTTAATTTTCTTCTTCATCTTATTTTTAATTACTTTGGGACGGAAGGGACCTTGTGGATCCCTTACCGCCTTTGCTTCAAAGTTGCGTACTTTCGGTGCTTGCGGACGTCGAGTACTTTTCATTGACCTAGTGCTTCGTGTGCGGCGTAGTGGATAGCACTACCTTTGACTTTGTCCAACACTTGGATAAGCAACAGCATTTCTTTGCGGTACACTACATTAAAGCTAGGATCATTGTCGCCAATATCATGAGCGTTGTCTATGATGTCAGCACACTTAACAAACTGAGCTTCGTATGTTGCATCTGCACTATGCTGTCTATCCATTGCTTTACGTACTGCACGATTGCCATCTTCTGGCACACTAACATCAGTAAGACCATCAACGATAAGTGCAACAGCTGGTCCGAACATATCTTGTATATCAACAATGCTTACACCAGTGTCTTCAACAACATCGTGCAAGTACGCCGCAGAGATCATATCGTCAGTACCACCAAACTTTGCAACAGTTGTTGCAACACGAATAGGGTGTACAATGTATGGCTCATCTGTGTATTTGCGCATCTGACCAACAGCAGCGTGAGCAGCAGTTGCGTATGTTAATGCTTGATTTTTCATTGCCTTACCCTTGTTTTTGCAATTTATACAACTATTATAGCACTTTGTCAACAAAAAAGAGGCAGTTAAGCCTCTTTTATTTGTCTAAATTGCAGTTAGTCTTAGTAAAGTTCTCGCACTTTACAATTTTAATGTGATCGTGATGTTCTATAATGCGCATGTTTTTAAATTCAAGGCTTGAACAGTTGGCATTTTTACGATTACAAACGCAACACATACCGCCTTTTGGTTGATATTGATTATTTGTCATTGTAGTCCTGATTCCCTGTCGTGTGCGGCAAACCATTCATCAACGGTATATATGATCGGCGCGTAATACACCCCTTCATCACAAAAATCATACGACTCAAACGTGGTTCCGCTTATAGTAATAAAATCTTCCTCACTTTTACATATTCCTTACCACTAGATTGCAAGTAAGCCTCAATGTCACGATCCATATGAACTGTATATCGCCCATCAATATGTTCTAGTGGTACATAAATTATTTTACTCATTGGCGTTTCCTTTCTTGTTTTCCCAACTGCTATAGTAGTCGTACTGTGTTTGTTTGTTTTCTCCAACATTCCATACTCTTGTTAATGTCTGAGACCACGACGTTTTTGATCCAAAATTGTTACTATGACATAATGGCTGCGCTGGGCCTTCACAACACCAACCGTCAGCTAACATTAATTCAACCACACGCGAAAGATTTGCTGAATGTTCTTCCTGTACAATCTCGTATGAATGTGTAACAGTTGTATCTGTCATACAATTTCACCATTAGCTGGAACATCTTCTGCACTAAGTACACATATAATAGGGTCTATGTTAGTTATTTCCTCTTCAATGATTTGTGAAATAATTTCCCAATCTCCACCTGCTATGCCTGCTCCCATTTTTGGTAGGCCTATAGTAAAACCAGCCGGTAGACTTGTAATTGACACATTAAACGCTCGCAATGAATGCCGCAATGCCTCGTATCGCTCCAATCCGTCATATATTGAACCAACATCTAATACTGTTGTTTTACCAGGATAGTATTGTCCATAAAAATTTATAATGGTGCCAGACACCCCACCAGTACGCGCTACGAGCGCACACGTCCAATTTCCTAGCTTTTTAATACCCATAGCCATGGTTTTGTTATCAACTGCTCTAGCTTCTGGCCACCTGTTTGCTATCACTGGTGCAATACCACTTCCCATTTTGCAAAAGCAATTGCATTGATGTCCCATCATGTCTACGTCACAATCATCAAATGCAGTTATTAAGCTTTTAACTTTATATTTCATTTTTTAATCCTTTATAATATCTTCGTAATTAAAGTGGTCGCATAAGTCGTCATCGCCGAGGATATGATCTATTACATCATCTTCTTCCTCATAGACACTAATATCAAATTTAGAAATTAGTATAGGAAAAAGGTCCCATGATTCAGGTAGCTTTATCATTTCCATCTCTTATTTCGGTATACCAGCCCATCTTGTATTCGTCAACAACATCTACACTGTTGATACGATCATAACGGAAACTGCGCCAGCCTTCTGCATTAACGTCCCATACATTTACAACAGCATCTGACATTTCACGAACCTTCTTTTGACTTAACGGGTCAACTTTAGCTGCTCGAGGCTTCATGTCTTCTCGTAGTGTACATGTCATTACACGCTTGTCACCACTGATCTTATTAAAGTCAACTACTATTACATTTTGTTCAAGTAGTCCTTTTAGATCCGCTTTGGTTGGAATACCTTTAATAGCTGCAACTGTATTACTTACTGCGTTGTTCATCGTTTGCTCCTTTTGTTTCACTTCTAACCAACATATATCCAGCCACTGGCTCATTAGCGTTTCTCAACAACTTCGTCTGCAAGTCCATGCTCGACTGCTTCTTGTGCTGTAAGGAATGTATCAAACTTCATAGTTTCAAACAGTTCATCATATGTCTTACCAGCTGTGTTATGGCGTACATAAAGCTCTGTAAGGCGCTTGTTAACCTTCTTAGACTCTTCAAATGCTCGTGCAGCATCTTCAAACTGTAGCTCTTGTACGTGTACGCTACCGCTTGTGCCGCGTGTGCCTGAGCTTACTCTGTGAATCATTGTACGTGCTTCTGGCAGTACAACACGCTTGCCTGCTGTGCCTGCTTGTGCAAGGAACGATCCCATGCTACATGCTTGACCCATTACAATTGTGCGCACATCGCATTTGATGTACTGCATGGTGTCGTAGATAGCCAGTCCTGCTGTTACAGCGCCGCCTGGTGAGTTGATGTACAAGTTAATGTCCTTGCCAGGCTCTTCGCTTTCTAAGAACAACATCTGTGCTACAATCAAGTTAGCCATGTTATCTTCTACAGGACCGTTAAGCATAATAATGCGGTCTTTCATTAAGCGGCTGTAAATGTCATACGAGCGTTCGCCATTTGATGTTTGCTCGACTACCATAGGTACTAGTGGCATATTAATATCTTCCTTTGTTAGTGTTAAATTGTTTTGGGCCGTCGGTAGTAAATTCCATACCAAGCGCATTACCGACATATGTTTGGCCATTCCAACGCATGTGGATTTTGTTGCTTGCAACGAAAGCATCAAGTGATTCGTTTACTCTTACGTTGTCGACTTCGCACTCAACTTCCTGCTCGTTGCGAGTGTTTTTAAGCATTGCTGTCTTACCGAAATAACTGTCCATATCTACCTCAAGTTTGCTACTAATAATTAATACTAGTATAACAAACTATGTGGTAGATGTCAAGCAAATTCTTTATAGATTCCTTATTACTTCATCAGCCCCTTTGAGGCGAAGATTAAGAACAAAGTTTTCAACAAGTAACTTAGTAGTTGTTGCTAAACTAATGTGAAGACGCTGGTCCTCATCCATTGCTGCCATTTGTTCAAGTAAGTTAGAAGCCATCATTTGATATGCTTGTTCCTCGGTGACTTTAAGTTGACCCCAATCAATTGGGTCAGCTGTATCACATTCCCTTGCTAAGTCTACTAGCCAATCAACTTGTTCTTGTGTTATCACTAGTGCATGACCCTATGATCACTTTGATCTGAGTCTCCGTTAGGGTCAATTCCAAACTTCTGAATACACATATCTACAATGCCTTCAGGAATGTCTTGATGGTCCATACCTTTAGGAACCCAGATTCCTTTGAGCATTCCGTCACTGCCTACAATTAATCCGTAGTCTGTTGTGTCTAATGATTGTTTAAATTCTAGTGTTATCTGCTTGTGGCTCATGGTATTCTCCTAGTTGTAATATTGCTTTACTCGGAGGATTCGTATCGTACAAACTCTCCGTCTTGGATCTTAAATACGTCTACTTCACCGCTACTACGAATGTATGCGCGGCCACCGTCAATCATCTTGTCTTCGATTACTTTGTAATCGTGTCGATGTTGACTGTAATAGTATTTACCTTTTGACTCAATCATTCCAAAGTCAAACGACTCTACTATGTCAGCATTACAAATCATTACTCGTGCATCGCCAGCATAAGGATTACTGTATATTCCAAAGTAGTAATTACCAAACTCAGGATGAGGAGTTTCACGATAAAAGATGTCAGCGGCAAAGTCTCCGCCTTCCTGAGTTGCTGTTGTGCATATGTACTTTACAAGTACACCGTCTTTTTCTGTGTATAACTGTTCTGCTTTTTTTGTGTTAAACAGTGGCGAATGTTGTATATTCATCTTGTTTTACCTTTTTAGCGATAGTCTTATGGATACCAGGATTAACTTTTAATACGCTTGACATCATATCATGTCTAATGTAATTACGAGTATAACATGTATCTGCGTTGCTGTCATCCTCAATATGTGGAACATTGTTTAGTCTTGCCCAAAGTTCTAAGTCGCGTTTGCGATTTAAACGAAACGGACGAAAGATCCTATCATTACGACTGTAGGGGATAATCTTTCCTGTACCATGCATACTGCTCCACACCCAGGTTTCTACACAATCATCTAAATGATGTCCTGTAATGACGTCTCGTTCAGTACATCGTTCTAACCAATCGTAACGAACATTACGCCAGTATTCTTCTTGACTTTCACTAGCGTCTTTTACTCTAGTGTTAGTTGGAATATTAGTTAGCCAAGGAATGTCTTTTTCCTTACAATACTTTTCAACAAACTGCATTGCCTTGTGTCCGTGTTCAGTACCGTGATTAAAGTGTAGTACAAATACATCGTGCTTACGACTTAAGAAGTCAACTACTGCCATACTGTCAACACCTCCACTACAGGCAACATAAACTTTACGAGGCAATTTACCTTGTAGTTTAATCATACAAAAACATACCTAAGTGTAAAGCCAACAATACAAAAAATTATACACACAATGCCGAAGATTGCCTTTGCTTCATCGTGTTCCTCTTCAGTCATCGTTGGCGTTCCACTTGAGAATTTCAACTTCTCCATCGTCTAGTTTTTTATGACGCAAGAATCCTTTGTCAATTAATGCATCAATTGTTGCTTCAGTTGCATTTTTAAAGTTTTGTCCTAGAAACAAATAATACGTAGCAAACGATCCTGCTAGATACGCTCCGAGTAACCACATTGTATTTTCAGTAAACATATTATTATACCTTGTATAGTTTTACATAATTAAGACGTGTTTCGTTTGCACTAAACAACTTATTTTGTGCTTGTGCTTTTACTTTACCTTTGATACGTTTCATAGCACCTACGTCATGCTCGTACTTATTCATAAAGCTAATTAAGTTTCCATCTATTACTGCGGTATAGTTATAGCTTTCCCATTGTGTGCTAAAACGCTTGTCTAGTATCTTAGCAACACCTTCGACTATATCTGCTACGTTACCCAAGTGCTTACTGTCACGATACTCTACACGGATCTCTTTCTTTAATCCGCTTTCGTGCTTGTCGCGTCTTACAAATTCTGGAATATATGCAACACGACCTAAGTTGCTAAACTTCACTGTGTCCTGTGACACTGTAGAAATCATGTCTTTCTTAAAGTCGTCTAAGTCACCAAGCCCAAGCATTATGTAACGCTTCATCCACTGCTGGATTTCTGCAACTTGTGCATAGTCTTCTTCAGTAGGCACAGGGCGTATAAAGTCCATAGGTAACATGCCCGGACGTTGTTCAAAAGCAAACTTAACAAGTTCTTTGTTAGCAAACTGTGTTAAGTTTTCTTCACAACTAAAGCGACGAGTGTCTTTTAGGTAGGCGCCATTAATACGAAGTGCAGCACATGCAACAGCAAGTGCGTCTTGTATACTAACAGCAGGGTGCTTCCTTGCCCCAGTAGGCGCAAGCTCATGTCGCAATTCAACTTCAAGTTCATCGCGTTTAAATGCTTGTTTGCTCATGGTGCGCCTCTGTGTTGTTTGCCTAATTGTTATATACAGTATAGCATCTATACACTAGATGTCAAGACCTTTTTTACCTAAAAAGTCACCTTCGATGTAAGTCTTTGCCATGTGACACAATACACATAATGTATTGATATTGTCTTTGGTGTCTTTACCGCCTTGACTCTTTAAGTGAATATGATCTCCGTGCATTACACCACGCATGGCTCTATTTCTAATAAAAGCATCTTCAACATGTCCAAAGCGTACTTCGTCAGTGCGTGGATCATATCCACAATTGGTACATTCCCATCCTCGGTAGAACGTATGTGGACGTTCAGGTTTGCCCATTCCGCCATAAGGACTACATTCTAGTTGATGATCTCTGCACAGTATGTTGCTGCCTGGACCATCGTAAATGCTAAGTGGGTTACTGCAATCTTCTAGCATACAAGTTGGAGCAGCGCGATGCTGCTCCTTTAGTATCGCATTGCTCTTTAGATTATCGTTGCGCGGATCTCGTAAAGTTTTCATTTCCACAAGTCCTGCTTGATAACTGTATAACCATTGTTAGGTGTATACGTAGGAGTTTTCAACTTAGTACTTAATTTCATTTGTGCAATTAAGAACGGAATACCTGTGCGCATCTCTGTGCTGAATCCTTTAAGCCCAAACTCTGCATAGCTGTCTGGGTTAGCATTAGCGTACCATCGAGTGTAGCTCATCTTAACCTTGTCCCAGAACACACCGGTTTCGCCAAAGTTAGCTTCGAAGTAATCTTTGGTAAATGACACCATCTCCAACAAATACTTCTTGTCTACTTTAATGTCTTGCTCATAGCACAAGTTAAAGTATTCGTACAACTGCCTTGCTTCTTTAGCACGTACAGGACGTTCCTCGTTCAAGTATGCCCAGTAGTCTGCAAACATACGTGTTACTTCTGGGTGCTTACGAGTTTTTAGACCTTTACTCATTAGCGTGTCAGCTAACAAAGTAAATGCACCTGGTGCATCTTCATCACCAAACTTTGAATTAGTAGCAAATAATCCTGCTGCTTTAAAGTAATCATTTTTTAGTGCAGTGTCTAACCATTCTTGGTCAGTTGCACCATCTACTTTTACGCCGAATACCATCTGCTTGTAAGTATCAATAAAGTCCAAGCTTTCTTTAGCATCGCCATTAAGCAAAATAAAGTTTCTGCGAATTTCTAGTTTCTGGTGCGAACTATAAACAACAACAGGAACCATTGCTGTTGCAGTACGTTCGCCAAACACTTTAGTAAGGATAATAAACAGTGCAATGCTAGTGTGCTGGCCATCCCATGCAATGTACTTTCCTGGGCGGTTCGGGTCTTCATATACTTGAATTGACATTACCATGCTTTCACTAAAGTATGATAGGATTTTTAGTATATGACGCATGTTAAGCTCACGTTGCATAGTTTCATCAATTAAGATGCAATCCATGATAACTTGTATTGCTTTACATAGTCCAATTTGTTTAAATTCTGTCCAGCCACGTGCTGCTGGAGGACTACAGTTGCGACGACGAAACTCGTCTACTACTGCTTCTAGCTGTGCTTTGAATTGAGGGGATTTTGCAATTGCTTTTTCTAAGCGTTCTTGCAGTGTTACGAAGTTGCTCTCTGATACATCATAGAGATCGTTGATCTTTTGTGCGTGGTTGTTCATCTTAGTTTCCTTTGCGCGGACATACTCGTCCTGGGTTTTTTAAGTTGTAAACTTTATTGCTTACTATACTAATATAGCATTGTTTTAGGCAGTTGTCAAGAACTTTTCTTCAAAATCATCTGAAAAAATGTCTCTCCATTTCTGTGCTACTCCTTCTGTGTGCTTGCATTTGCCACGGAATGTAAATCCAGGACAATCACAAGTAAAGCCTTTGTCAGTAATAGCAACAGTATAAGTATTGCCCTTACTACCTTCGATCGGATATTCAAGTCCTACTGCCCAATGTGTTTTGAAGTCAAAGAGATCAGTAGGCTTAAAGTGTTTGGTTGCAAATTTACTCATTGATCTGTGTCCATGTTTTTTTACCATAGTCGTTCTTTTCGCACCATGTAATAAACAATGCATGTTCACGACCCATTGCATCCCATTCCCAAGGGCTTTCCCAATAGCTAGGATGCTTTGACATCCATTTGCCTTGCCAGCGTGTCTTGTCAGTAAGTTGACTTTCGTATAACTCGCCGCGAGCATATTGCTTTACATGCACCATTTCGTGACATAAAGCAACAAGCAACGTTCGGAGTTTTGATTTGGAGCATACTTCAACTTCAAAGTAGCGAGGACGATCTGAGCGTTCGCCATCATCTACCAACGGTAAACAATAGCCAAGGGCTTTGCCTTTTAAGTCTGCTATCTTTACATTTACATGTATACCTAGCATACGAGGCAAAAGCTTCTTTTGACAAAACTTAACTGCACTTCTGACGTACTTTTTCTGCGACTTAGAGCCGCCTTGAATAGTAACTCTCATTGCACTTGCCCTTGTGTTGTTTAACTTATACTACTATTATACACTCAGAACAGCTATTAGTCAATAGCTGATTTGCCTATATCTGACTCATATGTAGGTGGCTCATAGCCTTTGAGTGTATTTTTTACGTCATCTGGGGTTTCTGATAAACGTTGAGCTCGCAACTGGTAAGTTAAGTTCACTAGCTTAATGACACTGCCTGGTCCATCCCAAACTTCGTTCATCACTTCGTTAATATCTTCCAACGGAATTGCTTTAATATGGCCTCTGCGAGTTTCGCCAAGCTGTTTACGGAAGTATTCCAATAAGAACTCTACATGCGGTTCAGGTATTCTAGAGTGGTCACTAAATGCAAATGTGCCAGCAAACCCATTAATGCTAAACGGATCGTCTGTAGGCATATTTGCCCAATAAGTACTAACTGCTCGTGGAGTTATTGCTCTTTCTTCGGTATACATAGTGTGTATTCTCTTAATTGTATGATTGAGTAACTATTATAACACAGGTTTAGGAGCTTGTCAACCTATAAACGGTAAGTAACTCTGCCTTTTGTCATGTCATATGGTGTCATTTCGATACGTACTTGATCGCCTAATACCAAGCGTATTCTGTTCTTTCTTAGTCTTCCGCTAGTATAGCACACTACAATGTGTCCATTTTCTAGTTCTACTTTGAATGATTGTCCTGGAAGAACATCTATAATTTGTCCTTCAAACTCTATTACATCATCACTCTTTGACATCTGGCTCCTTCTTGCTAATTGAGATTTGACCGTCTTCTACGGTAATTTTTAAAATGTCACCTTCTGTCCATCCCATACGTTCTGAGATTTCAGGTGGAATGTTCATATTGACATTTTCTGGATCACCTTCAATATCTTCAAAGATGTCTTCTACTTTATATGTAATTATTTTGCTCATAATATATTTATCTCCATATGTTGAGGACTAGCTTGCATTACATTAAACGCATACCCACGAATAGGATACACGTAAGTTACGTTTGAGCTTACTTTAATTTTACCACAAGCAGCAAATGCATTCCATGCCGGAACTCCATATTCGTTGGCACCAAGAACCACTCGCATTAGATAATTATTTGGAGTTTTCCAAAAATAGTGAATTTCATTGTTGCCATTTGATTTAATTTTGAATTTGTCTACAAACTCAACAACTCCGTCAAATTTAGGATATTCTAAAGATTTATTTTTAGGAACACTTTTACACCCTTTCATTACATGCTCTAGCGAACGATTCTGTTCGTAGATACGAACAAGGCTAACTAATATTTTTACGTGTTCTTTATTAATCTTATTACGATTCTCAATTAAATCGTCTACTGCTAACATATACTCGCTAACAAACTCGCCTTTGATTCGACGCATAGTATGCTTCTTGGCAAAGTAATCGTAAATCTCAGCAGCCTGTGCTTGATGTTCAATATTAATTTTAGTTGTACTGTCAAGCTGTTTGCCCACTCGTTCGAGTGTTTCATAAATTTCAACTCCAGATTTTCCTGCTTCATGCATCGCAACTACAATAGCCAGCGGAGGAGTAGTAAACTCTAGATATTCGATAGGTTTTTCTGTTTTACTGTTGTCAATAGTATCCCATTCGTCAATCCAAACTGCTGTTGCTTTTTTACCAAAGATACTTTTACCAGATTGTCTTGCTGTCATTACTGCTAGTGAAGTTCCCATTGTTTTTGCCTTTATGCTGCTAATAAGTTTTGTGCTAAATTCATTGCTGTTGCTGTTGCTGGGATAACACTGCCCAGCATTACTGCCTTGTCGTTCCAATAGATGCCTACAAGTGTCCAACTAGTTGCTCCTAGTAGATAACAACCTTGTCCGTATACACCAAAGCCTGCACTTTGTAAAAAGATACCACCTACTGCAAAGACTACACCTATCCACTTTAGATAACTGTCAGGGCCTCCTGTGGGAGTACTAGGAGCAACAATCTCAAACTGATGTTGCATGTCCTCTAGCTCTTTTTGTAGTCGTGCTTTTTCCTTGCTCAATTCCATAGCAAGGGTTGCTGCCTTGCTCATAGTGCTTTCAGCTTGGTATTCTTCTTTGGTAGTAGTATCGTCCATTATCCTGACTCTATCATTGCTAATACAATTCCGCCTACCCATAAAATTACTAATAACTCAATCATAGGTCAACTCCAAAATGTTGTTTCACTGCTTGAGAAAAGTTGTTGGCTTGAAACTCACCAGCATCTAGGTGCTCGTATGTTTGACCTTCATTCTGAATTGCTTGAATACATTCCTCTACAATCAACTGGGCGAACTTTTCTAAATGCTGATCTGTTCCTGCAATCACACTCCACCCAAATGACTTATCCTCAAATAGTCTAATCTGAGCTTGTTCGGCAAGTAGTTTAATACGTTCGTTCATCGTAGTGCCTGTTATCATAAAAAATAAACTCAAAGTTGTATCCAAACAACCCAATGTCAAAATTAAAGCCGGCGTGGTCTTGTTTAAAGCTAGTAATCCCAAAACTAAATTCAAATATGCAGTTGTTCCTGTACAGTGCAACTTCAATAGTTTTGTTTTCAGTGACTGTAATTGCTTTATCAACAATTACCGCATGCCGTTGAAGCCATGGGTTTCTTAGAGCAAATCCAATGTAAATCATTCTTCAACTCCGAAATGTTGTTTAATCTTGCTCACAGTCAGAATATCGTATCCTTCTGAGCAAGGTTGTTCATCGCTCCACACATTCACAACACCCACACATTCCTGCACAATCGATTCAGCAAACGATTGTAGGCATAATTGAAAATGAGGGTTAGGCTCTATGTCCAGACTCCAAACCTTATCAGCGAGTTGTTTAATTTTTTTGTTCATAATGTTCTTTCTTGTTTCAATCGTTCAGCTCATAAATGGGAGTTCAGTCAAATCCTCATTAGGAAACTGTTCAGTTGGAGTAAACACGTACTCGGACTTCTCGGGTTTTACCCACGGAAATTCAATAGGAACACACGAGTCTGAATTAGTGAAATACGACTTGAATAGTTTACTGTCATCAATGTCCGGTGATGAGCACCATTCCCAGAATACTTTGCTATCCAACCAATATGCTTGACCATCGAAACGATCAGCTCGTTTGAACACAGAACACATTCGTTTGTTCTGGAACACGCCATCTCCAACTTCATGCCATTCATCATCGGCGCCAGTCAGCGGACCTAGTGGTTCGAAACTTGCGATTTTCTTGAATAAGTTGATTGTATAAGATGCGGAAGATCCAGAGTGACCTTCATCAGCAAAGATATCAAGCATTTTCAATACATTAGTACAGATCGCTTCTTGCATCTCATTGTTGTACTTTCCAGTGTCGTCTACCCAACCGGCAGCTTTGAATTCTGCCAGTGCGTGAAATTTATAGTTACTCATATTATTTTCCTTTAAAATTAACCAGTGCTTGCAAACAATCCCATTGGCCCCAAGTGAGTGAGAATTGACGTTCACTAAGTGTAAAGTCAAAACCCTCGCCGTTATGCCATTCACACACTTCTATGAAGTCATGTTCTTTGGCTGTATGGTCATACGGTTTGAGTTCAGCAAACTTTGCGCTACGATTATATTGTTCCATTAGTCAACTCCAAAATGTTGTTTCACTGCTTGAGAAAAGTTGTTGGCTTGAAACTCACCAGCATCTAGGTACTCGTATGTTTGACCTTCATTCTGAATTGCTTGAATACATTCCTCTACAATCAACTGGGCGAATTTTTTCATTTGGTTATTACTGAATTCAAAGTACGGAACAGTTCCGCCAACATGGTATATATGACCTGCTTCTTTAGCAAATTCAAGGATTCGTTCGTTCATTTTTCAACTCCGAAATGGGTTAGGACATTTCCGCCAATCCATTCACATTTATTTTCATCAGCAAGATCCGCAACACGAGCACATTCCTGCACAATCGATTCGGCAAACGACTGCAAGCATAATTGAAAATGTGGGTTCGGCTCAATGTCTAAACTCCAGATCTTATCAGCAAGTTTTTTAATTCGTTCGTTCATATTAATCCCAGAGATTTTGGTAGTACTTTCCAAACAAGCGGAATCCGTTTTGGATACGTGCTTCGTATGCTTTGCGTCCTTCCCAATCATACACTTTAGTATCATTAGGACCGCGAATCATTTGGCTGTTACCGTTTTCGAGTTGCTTCCACTGTAGATCACTTTCTCCAGTTTCAAACTGTTCTTCCCAACGTCCGTCATCAACTTTAGTTTCAAACGCAAAGATCATTTCTCCCATTACCCAATCCCAGCGTTCAAAATGTTTGTCGTCTAGTTCGCCCAAATCTTTCTGCTTTTTAGTAAGTTTCTTGCCGTGTAGTTCTTTAGGTACATCTGCTAAATCTACATACGGAGCACCGTGTTTGGCAGCCTTTAGTTGTACAAGCATAGGCAGAACGATGTGGGCAAGAGTACTGTCCATACTCCAAGTATCCCAGCGATCAATGTGTACTTTGATCTTACGTTTCTTGAAACTTTCAATCCAGATAAGAAACTTGTACAACCAAGTAGTGTGACGCTCACGATCCCAACTACGGATTTCTCCTACTTCTGCTTCAGGTTCTACACTACCGTGAGCAAGGTATTCACCAAACTTGTGTACCCAGTCAGGCTTATCTTTCATGCCGTGTTCGTCTTCTACTTCTTTAACCCAAAAGCAAAGTAGTTCAGCGAGCTGATATGGTCCAACCCAGGATGTATACGGTCCTATTTTAACTTTCATAATCGTTTCCTATATCTTGTTCAGCAATAGCTCTAGCATCGTGTAATGCGTTGTGCGGCACTTTACTATCACCACTGCTTAGATCACGTCTTGATTCCATTGTAATTGGCGGGTAATTTAAACAAACTCCTGGACCTACTATCAATGCTTCACAGAAGTGCTTTATATCATCGGGCCAATCTGATATTAACTGAATATTAGTATACTGATATAAAAACAATTGCAGTGTATGTTGAAACTCGTGTATAGATACTGGCTCTTTTTCTAAAAACGGCATAACATTCTTTGCTACCCAACTTTTTGGGTTTTCACATGCTAGTACTTCATAAAATTCTTCTCCATCTGCTGCTACTAATGCCATTGATATTAGTGCTCCTTGAAACTCGTTAAACTCTGTGTCAATATAAATTCTCATTTTGTATCCTCGTATGGAAGTGTCATGATAGATTTGTAATTAAATTATAGTTGTCCCACGCCTTTTGTTGGGCAGGAGTGTGTTCGTCTATTGACACCGAACAGTCTAACCAATAGTTCCGCATGCGTGGCGGGCGTGCCTGGAATTGTCTAGGCTGATGGATTAGTCCACGATTGAACATTACTGTTGTAAGTTCTCTAAATTCTTCTTCATAGGGTAGATAATCCATCCACTCAGCATTACTTAACCCTCCTTGTGTGTAGGCCCGCCATACATCGTTCCACTCGTTATCCTTTGTTGGGTTAAAATCAGTTCGTGCTATAATAACAATCACTTTGTCTAGTGTTACTTTTTTGTCGTAGATGTCTCGTAAGCATCTACTAAAACTTAATCCAATTTTCATAAACTATCCTGATTAATAAAGTCGGGCCATTGTGTTGCAAACAGTGCTGCATGTTCTGCAAATTCAAAATAGAACGTATGTTCGTACACGTTTGTCCATGTATTCATTTTCCATTGCTGTCGTTCTAAGTTTCTTCGACACCAAGTTTTACCTTGAGTATCGAGGTCGCTGTGTAAACGTACAGGATTATTTTCTGTACGCATCCAATTCATTTTATAGTCTGCTATTTCTTGTGGTTTCATAATACTATTATACAACCTTTATTGTACTTTGTCAACCAACTAAATATATATATGAATGATACTTATAACTTAGCTTTATTTGACATTGTCAAAGAAACTTCCGCTACAGGCGGTTACGATTTACCTGAACCAATTGAAGCATATATAGTTATCTTAAATTACAATATCATCAAGTGCATTTGTAGGTAACAATTCAAAAACTGTTATTTGGTTGTACATTAAAAACAACAAACACAACACCAGACAACCAGTACCTGCGTAGATTAGTAATTTTTCTATGGCTTGGCCAAGCCGCATTTTAAAAAGTCTAGTTGTTATGAAGTTACCAGTAGTAATTATCGCATAAACAGCTACTAAAAATTGCCAGAAATACAATACTACAAATATAAATGACATCGGCGTACTGAATAAAAAATAACTACCTTGGTTAACTTGCAATGCGGTAATAAAAAGAACTGCAAATATTAGAATACTTTTGAATGCATCTTGTATTATATTTTTTAATATTCTTTTTACAACATCGCATACGTCAGTCGCGTACGAACCGCCGCGATTTAGCCATTGATCAAAGTGTGAACCTAATTTAATTTTCGTAATAACTCCATTAATGTTTTGTAAAAGCATACACCAAATGTAATGCTTATTATTGCTGATATTGGTATATAACTTATAGTGCCACCAGTTAAAAAATACCCACGTAACCATCCATACACTATAACACTGGTGTACACAGTAAGCAAACTTATTATAAAATTTATCATGCTTCTAACGTGTTTCTTTTGGCTTCTAGTGCCACCTTTAATACTAATTGTCATTGCATTTGCCCTTGCTTTGTTAACTTATACTACTATTATAACACTATTTTTCCAGTCTGTCAACCACATTTTCACCTAAATTTGACTCAATCGTAGGTGTTTCGTACCCTTTGAGCGGGTCTTTCGTATCATCTGAGTCCGCAAATAGGCGTGAAATGCGCATATCATACATCATTTCTATTAGTTTAGACATACTACCGGGTCCCTTCCAGACGCTGTTTAGTAAGTCATTGATTTCATTGAGGCTCACTGTTTTATTAGATAACGGGCCTCCCCAAAAGTCATTACAAATTAATCCAGCTGCCCAGAAGTTTTGTATATCATGGTCTACATCAATAACATTAATTTCAGAAGGCATGGTTTGATCGTAGTCTGGAAGAATATAAGATTTATTTGTACTGCCTAAAAATGTACCAGTTTTTGAGTAAAATCTAATTTGATTCTCTTTACGATAACCTTCATCAAATGCCTCGTCAGTTTCTGCCCACATAGTTCCAAGACACAAACCGACATTGTTTTCGACAGCACATTCAACTACTTCCTTTTCTGCATCATACAGATCTTGTATTGTCCTGCCAAATAATACGTCAAATCCTGGAAAGTATCCTGAAAGACTTCCTTCAGGTGTTAATAGATAGTCTACTGCGTTTTCACCTGCCCACACAATTGCATCTTTAATGTCAGTAACATTTTTACTAAGGTCGTCTGATGCTGGAAGTTGCGCTCCAGCAAATCTTATATCTACCATTACTTTTATTCTCCTATAATGTATTATAACATTATATATTCAGAAGAGCAACCTTTATTTCATATCATTTAACGGATTATCTAATGCTTCCTCAACTTGTGCTTGAATATCCTTTTCGAGCTTGTCCATATCAGTTTCTATACGTTCTTCAGTTTCACGCATACGATCACGAACATCCTTTTCGCTTTCACGACTAACAATCTCAACTTCACGTAGTGTTTTGTCAATACTGTCTTGCGTTGTTTTAACAGTATTTTCAACTCTATCTACTTGTGACTCGATGCCTTGGATGTCTGCTTTGAGATCAATCTTAATATCTCTTGTGTAATCTAGTGCTGCTAGTACAGACTCGTCAACTGCTTTTAATTTAGTGTCTATGTTTGATTCTGCTGATACAAGGCGTTCTGTTAACACGCTTATTTCTTCTCGCATACCACTAAGGTCAGGAGCAACATACTCTTGTATCTGCTCTTTCATATTCCTATAATCGTTATAAAATTCAAAGCCTCCCCAGGCAACTCCGCCTAGTGTACTTAACGCTGTAATGACAGCAAACATTTTTCCACCGGTGAACTTAACGCCACCTACTTCTACTTCAGCCATGTTTATTTCCTCTCATATTGCTGACGCACCATTGCTTGATGCGTTTCGTCACTTGCTCCGCTAAAGAACCTAGATGACGGATTATCATAATTCTGTTGGTCTGTGTATATTCCATCAGATCCATACCAGTTACTATTAGTTGGCATCTGCGGCTGTACATATTGACGGAAGTTAGGATTATATCCTAGTAGTGCTGCTTGTGCATCTTCACTGTCATCGCCTGCTATTGCCTTTTCAACAAGGTCGTCTTCTAACTCTTGCTGCGCTTCTAATTCTTCTTCACTTACTTCGTCTAACGGTTCGCCCATTTCATTTGCTTCTTCTAATGTGCGTTTGGTTATGTCTATTATCATTTGATTTAGTTCTGCTGCAATTACATTTGATATGTCGCTTGCAACTGTAGCATCTATGTTACCAAATGAGTAGCTTACTTGCCCTGAGCCTAAGTCTTCTACTTCGCCTGTTAGTTCTTGTGTGCTTAATCCTTGGCTGGCAAGCATTTGTGTATCATTGCCGCCTGTCATGGCTCCTATTCCTGCGTCTCCTGTTTGGAGGTCTGGCTGTCCTGTTGCAGAATTAAAGTCTTGGCTGCTAAATCCTCCACTGCTGTTGCTGCCGAAGTCTGCGCTTGTGTTACTTCCTCCAAAGTCTGCGCTGCCTGATGAGCTGCCTGATGAGCTGCCTGATGAGCTGCCACTACTACTGCCACTATTATTATTCCCACCGCTACTGCCGCTATTGCTTCCCATGTCATCGCTGCCGCTATTTCCGCTACTGCTGTTGCCATTATCGCCACTCCCATTATTAGTACTACTAGAATTGCCACTATCGCCTGCATTGCCTGAGTCGTTACTATCTGATGCGCTTGTTGATGCCTCTGTTGCTGCTGTGTTCTCTGCTGCTGCTGCTGTTGCTTCTGATGCAATACTCAACGCACGTTTCTTCACACTAGTTGACTTGCTAGTTCTTGGAGTATCTGGTGTTGCTGAAATTTCTTCTATTGGTGCAAGTTCTTCTACTGACTCTGATAGTTCCTCTTCAAATGCTTCAGCTAGTTCCTCCCTAACTTCTGCTTCTTCCATAGCCATTTCCTCTGCTACCATTTGTTCTTCGGCCATTGCTTGTTCTTCGGCTATCATTTGTTCCTCTTCGATTGCTGCATCAAATGCTTCTTCGAGCATATCTGGTAACGCTTCAAATTGTTCTTCGTTGAGTGGATCTAAGTTGTCTAGTGGGCTATCAGCAAATATGTCGTCCATTGGCATTTCTTCAAATGCATCTTCAAACGGTAATTCTTCAAACGCATCTGGAAACGCTTCTCCTGGAAAGTCTGGTAATCCGTTTGCGCCGCCAAAACTATCTGCCTCTTCAAAAAACTGTTCAAACTCTGCTTGCTCTCTAGCAATGTCTTCTTCGCTTGGCATATCCATTGGACCATTTTCAAATGATTCTAAGTCAAACTGTTCTCCATTTTCATCAGGACCCATTAAGTCAAGCGCACCTTGCATGTCAACTTCTACTTCGCCTTTAGCTGCTGAATCATCTATACCAGTTGCCATCTCTTGGTCGATGCCTGTTGAAGATTCTAAATCAATACCAGTAGACGCTTGTACATCAATACCTGTTGTTGCTTGTATATCAACACCTGACAGTTGTCCATCGAAAGGCATGTTAGGATCGAAAGGCATGTTAGGATCAAACTGTCCATCAAAGTTGTCGTCCATGCTGCCATCATCTTGGCCACTATAATCATCTTGACCATCATACTCATCTTCAAACTGTTCTTCTTGGTAGCCGTTACACATCATACTGCTTTGCGGATCTACATTACAGTCCTGTTCAAACTGTTGGTCTTCTATAGTGTCAGCATAACCAGCACATCGTTGTGTGTAAGTACCATCTGCTGAACATGCTGTGTCTATTTCAATAAACTCATACCATTTGCCGCTTTGTGGGGTTATTACATTTCCGTCTATGTCTTCCGTATACAAGAATATATAATCATCGCCTTGCTGTACTGCGTCTTTAATGTAACCAATTTGATTGTCGCCGCACTCTGCTCCGCTTGTACATTCCCACATCCAATCAAATAAATTAGCTAGGTTTGCTTGTAGTGTTGCAAATACTTCTGGATTGTTTCCTCTAAAGATGAATATGTAATCACTGCCCTGTCCACTTACATTCATACCTGGTACAGTCATCTTTGCTTGCGACTGATTGTAGTAAGGACAACTAGGATCATATGACTGATCTATATCACATTGCTGTGCTGTATTTGCTGCTTCGTATCCTGGACAACCGCTGTCGTATAACGCATCTGCTGTACATTGTTGATCGTAGTAGGCAGTTGCATAACCGTCACAGCTAGGGTCGTATAGTGAATCTGCTGAACATTGTTGCTGTGTGTATGCTGCTGTATAACCTGGACACTGATCAGAACTCATTGGATCTGCTGCACATTGATTCTCAAATGCTGTTAATCCGTAATCGTATGTATCGCTAAAGTCATCTTCGTGTCCTACTACAGGAGCATAAGAAATAGTATATTTTATATTTCTAACACCACTACCTTGGCCGTTGCCTGACATTGTAGATTTAACTGTCCAATCGTCAGCAGTTTGAAATGCAGCACCCGGTGGTTCATCTGCATTAAAAGCAGTCCAGTCTACAAACTGCTGTCCATCATAGTTATAAACTGCTTGGTAAAGAGTTTGTCCATTTCCTAAAAGTATATTAACTTTTAATTCTAAAGCACTACTAGCGTCTGGTTTCTTTACTTCCCATTCGTATCTAAGTCCTCTTATCTCAATACCAATGCCTGCAGCCTGGAGTGCTGTATTAATTGCAAACGTAGTCGATACAACTTTGTTAGTAATTGTATTATTAGAAAATACCATTCCGCCTGAAGCATCTTCGTATGCAACAGGATTGCCGTTATCGTCTAGTGGAATATTTAAGTCTACAGCATTATCAACAAAATTGTCGTTGTTCATGTCAAGAGTTTCACAGCGTAGTTGATCTTGATTATAACCAGCAGGGTTTGCATCTCCTGCATTAAAGGCAGTGGCTGCGGAGCCAGTATACGTTGTTGCACTACACTCAGCACTTGGTGGTGTTGTTTGAGCTACTACGTTAGAGCAATAAAAGAAGAAGCAGAGCGCCGCCAGCACCCTTGAGCATATTGTTAGTTGCACGTTCTTTTTCCTCCTCAGCCTGTACTACCTTAGGTTGCAGTTCCGGATTTGCATTCCACTTTTCTTTTGCTTCTGTGCCTATGCTTCCATCAAACGGACAAGGTGTGCCTGCCATTTCCATAGAGCGATATACTCTTTCATCTTGGCAGAGCAAACTAACAGCCGCTACCTTCATGCCCATGTTATACAATGTCTTGCTAAGTTTTAACGCTTCGCAATTCATATCTCTCACATGAGTACCGCCTGCAATACCAATAATCTGTGTTTGGACTGCACCACTTATACTAGTTGTACAAGTATCATTGCCGCCGGCATTTACAGTAGGAGCAATTGCACTTGGAGGAGGTGCAATAATCTTTTGTGTGATAGTGCTGTTATTGTTATTATTGTTAGTGTTCTCGTTTTGACTAGTGCTGTCAACAGTAGTATCGTTCTTATTGGTGTTAGTATTTGAGTTAGTATTTGAATTCGTATTGTTGTTAGTATTTGAATTCGTATTATTACTAGTACTGTTTACAGTTTGATCTACTGTGCTGTTGTTTGTGCTGTTTACGGTTTGATCTACTGTGCTGTTGCTAGTATTGTTATTTGTGTTGGTGTTTGTATTGTTTGTTCCGCCACTCATTACGTTGTTATTGGTGTTGGTTGCTGTGCTGTTACTAGTGTTATTATTTGTATTTGTGTTGGCACTAGTGCTGTTTACTGTGCTGTTGTTGGTGTTAGTATTGTTGTTTGTATTCGTGTTAGTAGTTCCGCCACTAAGTACGTTGTTATTCGTGTTAGTAGTTCCGCCACTTATATTATTGTTATTTGTATTCGAGTTGGTATTTGTGTTAGTACTTGTATTAATATTTGTATTAGCATTGGTATTTGTGTTATTGTTTGTGCCACTGTACGTTGTGTTATTTGTGTTAGCATTAGTATTTGTGTTATTGTTTGTATTTGTGTTGGTGCTAGTGCTAGTATTATTATTCGTGTTGGTGTTGGCATTAGTACTGTTTACTGTACTATTGCTGTTAGTTGTGCTATTTGTTTCTACATAGCTAGTTTCGTCAAAATTTCCATCTGCATCATCTACTACCTGCGCGAAAGCTGCTGTGCTTGCCGAAATTAACGCCGCAATGATTGCAATTTTTAACCCAAATTTCATATAATTACCCTTGTTGAATAGACGTGTGTCTATACCCTCAGTAATATTTATCATTCGATGTTAAAAATTTAACACCTAGTTAATTGTTATAAATAACTTTATGCCAAATAACGACACAGGTCCTACAGAGCAAGATGCAATGTTCCAAATTTTCAGAGAAATATTCGATGAATCGCGTAGTATTGAACCTATTGTAATTCCTAATGATTTGAAGGACGTTATTGAAAAATACGAACGTCAGCATATAATGGATGCATTAGAACACTACGAGTTCAATCAAACGAAAGCTAGTAAGTGCTTAGGTATAAAACGTACTACACTTATTGCTAAAATGAAAAAGTTTGATATTGTATATTAATCTGTCGTAACTGGCGGATTAGCAATGTATAAACAGTCAATGGTTTCTCCAGTTTTAGTAACTAAGATATGTGCTTTTCCTAATTCTTCTCCACATTCTTCTACAGTTGCATAAGTTCCTAAGTGATAGTATCTCATATCACCGCCACTGTTAATTGCTAACCAAATTAGTATCCACATATTACCATTTCCCTGTTCCTGCACCTATTACATAAACGATACCACCTAATACACTAGCTAATGCTACTGCCATTACAATACCTACTATCCATTCAATAATTAGTTGTTTGCGTTCTTCAATAGCATACACTTCTGCGGCACGTTTCTTTCGCATTTGACCTTCGATCCGTACAATTTCTTCCCAAGCTGATGGACCATAGTACAATGATATGTGACTACGTAATTCTTCACGCATCTCTTTTGCTTTTGTTTTATGTCCCCACACTTCTAGTGCATTGGCTTCTACATTACTAGCGCCAAACATTTTTTTGAATAAAGGTGGATTTTCAGCTTGCTTGTGAGAAAAGTCTAAGTCTGACATTGCGCCAGCCCACTGCGAAAGTGTACCTGCCATATCTGACAGTTCTTTTCCTGTACTTATTGCTGATTTAATGCCGCGATATGCAGCGGATGCCAGGCCAATGGCAGTTACTGGATCTATCAAACCAATGCCCTTTCATTTGATAGGAGCGCCCTCACGCTCTACAAATGTATTTATCAGATAGTTGTTAGACTGTGGCGTTTGGATCGTTAACTTGCTTGGTTTGATCTGCTGGTGCATCGTCAGGCTCAGCTGGGTTTGTAGGCGCTGTTTTGTTCTTTTCTACTTGAGCTGCATCTAGTTTTTCAACATTAGCAAGCTCTTTTAACAGAGGACCCATTTCAACTAGGTTACGAATCGCATCAGCACTGGTTCTTGAACTCAATTGTACTAATACTGCTTTGCCGTCTAATTTTTCAGCGCCGTCTTTGCCAAGAGTTCTAACTGCTTCTTCACCTTTTAGTTCGCCAATAATACTAATTCTGTGAGTTGAAAGACCTTGATCATTTGTTACTCTTAGGTCATAAAGTTCTAATGCTGATAATAGTCTAGCATCAAACGCTAGTTCTTTGTATGCTACTTTTGCACTAGGCGAAAGAATAACCATTGTTACACCTTCTTCGCCTCTTGTTGCATGAAAGTTAATAGCATCATACACATGTTGTACAAGTTTGAATTCTTTGCTTGTGTCGTCACCAGCAGTGTATGCTTGTACCTGCTTGGCCATTTCTGAATACAGTTTAGCAAACGGACCGTTGCTATAGTTGTGATCTTTGTAGTCTTCTTCGTTGCTGCTTTTAAATCCAAAATCTTGTTTCATAGAATCTGGAAGTCTAAACTTAAATATGCTTTCAAAGAAATCACTTACAGTTTCCCACTCTCCGCCGCTTATTTGTCCAAACTGTTTTACAGTTCCAGCTTTTAAACTTAGTAGTCTTTGTGGCTTACCATCATACTCGAGTTTCAAGTCAACTTTAGTTGAGCTCTGTTGTGTAGCATCGCCGCCGTCGGAGATAATACTAATTTGATTGTTGCCTTTTAGTTCTAGTTTGGCTTTATCAACTGCTGTGGATGCTCTTTTATTTTTGTTTGCATATTCAACAGCATCTGTCACTTGCTTTTGCATGCTGTCCAATGTTTCCTTTTTAACTTCAAACTCTGTGAAAAGTCGAAGATCTCCGACAGCACCCATTGGATCTTCTTCGTCTATCCATAGTTTTAATGGTTTCATCGATGCACTATTAAGTGTTAGAGTAAATTTATAGTTGTCATCGACAACTCCAACAGTTTGATAATCAGTTGTGCCTTCAGCAATGCCTGATGCTACTACATCTTTTAGAACTCGTATAACATCGTTTTTAGAAATGTTCCTGCCGCCTACTGCAAATTTTGCAGAAAGTGCAGAACCCAACACTGCTTCGGCAATATCGCCGAGATTAGGGACCAATGAGCCTTTTACTGCTTCATTCTTTTTCAGTTTATTAAGTGGAACTTCATCGCCGTCAATAAAGAATTTAGTATTTTTTATAAAGTCTGGATAATTTGATAACGCATATGTTTCCCAATCATCAGTGGACATTTCCTTACCGTTAACAGTAATCTTGTCTACCTTGCCAGCTTTTTCAGGAGCTTTGCCTGCCGAGCCTTTTGCACCAATCTCGGCGTAGACAAAATCTTTGGCATTTCTAATACTCTTTGCTGTAGCAATTACATATTTGGTAGGCTTGCCTGTGCCGCCAGCTTTTTTATCACCAGACGCTAACCAATTTTTTCCACTCATCATTGAGGCTTCTGCCAAGTCAGTCTTTGCTTTAACTTTTGATTCTACAATTTTAATATCTGAAAAACGCATGTAATTGTTCCTATTTCTTTTTAATATTTATACGATTTTAGGAAACAACATGTCTGTGCAGAACTTGTCTACGTCTGCTTCATCTAAACCTAATGATTTCATTGTGCGAGGAGTGTGTGGATTCTTTTGCTGGTTTTCACAGTAGTAATTCTGTGCGCCGATAACCATATCGCTATTCCCACTGCCAGTAAATTCGCCTATCTCATCAAAGTATGCACGTAGGTTATCTTGTGCTAGTTCTATAATAGCAACTGCTTCGTCAATGTCACTTACATTGCCTGCGGCAAGCATCTTATCTGTAAAGATGTTAGTTGCCCACTCAGGTAGTACACGTTGCTTGCTTGGAATAAATTCTGCTACTGCTTCCTTATAGCCTGCAATCATAGGATTGTCGTGATCACTACTAGGACTAAAGTCGTGAAATGCACCTGTCATTTTGTTCTTGCCTGCAATAACATCAAAGCCGTATATTGGCCCATCGTTTTGTATTACAGGAAAAACGCATACGTGCATCATCCACAAGCCTTTGCTATCGCGAGCATCTACAACATCAATGTGTGCTCTGCGTACATTGTCGTTAGCCCATACACGGTTAACCCAAGTATCGCTGTTAAAGTGTGCTAGTCCTGGCTCGTCATATTCTGTTGCCTTCTCGTCAAAGATGCTAATTATTTCTTCTTGGCATTCAATTAGCCTATCCCAAATAGTACTCACGATTCTTTTGCCTCACTTAATTCTACAAACATTTTAGTTGCAAAGTCAAAACATAGTTTAGCTTCGTCTGCCATGCTATCGTCTAGTCTAGCACGTACCATTTCTTTAAGTTCATCGTGTCCTTTGTCAAACTTGTACATACGTCCTTCACCTGGAACACGCTTGGCAATCATCTGTCCGCCACTTAGGTCACCCATGTGTCTTACATAAACATGTGCCATAAGTTTGTCAGCATCATCTTTAATACTCATTAAGTGATCCATATACTCTTTTACTACTGGCATTAGTGGAGGTTGATTAGCATTTGCTTTGCCCCAAAGTTCTTGATAATCTTCGTGTATACTTGGAGCTCTGCGCAATTCTGGCATGCCATCAAACAATCCGTGCATCATAGCAAGCATTTCTAGCATGTTATATTGCGGATGCTGATTAAACAAGTAACAAGCATAACGATCGTCAGTTATCTGCGTTGTCTTATTGAACATCTCTTTCACAAACGTTTGACGTTCTGCGTTCTTATGATGCTCCATTGTTAGTTCTTTTAAGTTGCTCATAGACTCTCTTCTACTGTTACTTGCAGAGGGAATCCGTGATTGCGACTTGCATTTATCGCTTCGACACTCTTTTGCTCTGCTATCTCGTACTTATACGTGCCTACTACAGCAGAATCTTCATTATGGATTTTCATTGTAATTGCCTCAGCGGCAATATCGCTATGCTTAAATATTTCTTTAAGAACACCCAATACCCATTCTATAGGAGTAGCATCATCATTGAGCATGATCACATCGTAATCACTAGGCTCTTTAATATCTAGTTTAATTTTTTCGTCAATCTGTACGTCAGTTGTCATGTTATATCCTAAGTGTAAGTTGGGGGAGATATTTCACTCCCCCGGTTTAGTTACTTGCTGTCTGTGTCAACTGCTTCGTGTACTGCGCCTGAGTAATCTTTAATAGCGATTTTCTTAGGTTTTAGTGCATCTGGCAGATTTCTTTGTAAGTGTATATTGAGCATGCCTAGTTCAAGACCGGCCCCTTCAACTTCAACGTGATCAGCTAATGTAAACTCTCTTCTGAAGTTGCGTCCGCCAATACCTTTGTGCAGGTAGTTAACTGATTCATCTCCTTTTGGAGCCGTACCTTCAATCTTTAATTGATTACCATCTGTAGTAATATCAAGATTGTCCATACCAAAGCCAGCAACAGCTAATGAGATCATATACTCATCATCGTTTATTTGTGCAATGTTGTATGGGGGATATCCGTTTCCGTTTGGACTATTTGCAAAGCCTCTTTCGAGTTCATTAAATAGTCTGTCAAAGCCAATAGTAGCTTTGTGGAAGTGTGGTAGATTTATTGTGTCAATTCTTGTCATTTTGTTTTCTCCTTTAAAAAAGCAAGATATAATTGTGTGACCCTCACGGCATCACACAATTATTTATCATCAAACAGTTACATCATTCCCATGCCTGGATTTACTGCTGCATTGTCATTTGATGGAATATCAGTAATAGCACATTCCGAAGTTAATAATAGTCCTGCTATACTAGCAGCATTTATTAACGCTGTCTTAGTAACTTTAGCTGGATCAATAATGCCTAGTTCAATCATATCGCCGTATTCACCTGTAGCAGCATTATAACCATAGTTGTCAGTAGAGTTGTCGCCCCATAAGATTCCATTAATTACAACGTCTGCGCTGACGCCAGCATTTAAAATAATCTGACGAATTGGTGCATGCACTGCTGTTCTAACAATTTCTGCGCCTGCACGTTGATCGTCATTTGAAAATTCAGGAATGTCAGCTTCTTTATTTGCACGTATTAATGCAACACCGCCTCCGGCAACTACGCCTTCTTCAACAGCAGCACGAGTAGCATGTAAAGCATCGTCAACACGATCCTTCTTCTCTTTCATTTCTACTTCTGTAGCAGCACCGATTTTAATAACAGCGACACCGCCATCAAGTTTAGCAAGACGCTCTTCAAGCTTTTCTCGATCATACTGTGATTCTGCTGTGTCAACTTGTGTTTGAATAGCACTAATACGTTCTGCAATTGCGTCTTTCTCACCAGCTCCATCAACAATAATAGTATTATCTTTAGATACTTCAACTCGAGCAGCACTACCTAAATGTTCTGCTGTTACTTTTTCAAGTGTAAGGCCGGTGTCATCACTAATAACAGTTGCGCCAGTTAATATAGCAATGTCATTCAACATCTCTTTGCGTCGATCACCAAAGCCAGGTGCTTTAACTGCACACGCTTTAATAGTACCACGTGCATTATTAACAACTAATGTTGCTAGTGCTTCGCCTTCAATGTCTTCTGCGATAAGTAGAATTGATTTGCCAGCGCCTGAAACTGCTTCAAGTACAGGAACTAAGTCACGAATGTTAGCTATCTTTTTGTCTACTATTAGAATGTACGGTTCTTCTAGCTCTACTACTTGACTGTCTGCATTGTTAATAAAGTAAGGAGACAAGTAACCGCGGTCAAACTGCATACCTTCTACTACTTCAAGTTCATCTTGTAAGCCATTGCCTGACTCAACTGTGATAACACCGTTCTTACCAACACGCTCCATTGCTTCTGCAATGATGCTGCCTATAGTAGTATCGCCGTTAGCAGAGATAGAACCTACTTGTGCAATGTCCTTTTGTGTTGTACACGGAATTGCATGCTCATCAATTTTTGCAACAATAGCTGCTACTGTTTTATCAATGCCACGCTTGAGATCCATTGGATTCATACCAGCTGTTACATATTTCATACCAGCAGAAACTATTGCTTGTGCTAGTACTGTTGCTGTTGTAGTTCCATCACCAGCATCATCTGCTGTGCGACTTGCTACACCTTTAACCATCTGTGCGCCCATGTTTTCTAGAGCATCTTCAAGTTCAATTTCTTTTGCTACACTAACACCATCCTTGGTAATTACAGGACCGCCATAGGCTTTTTGAATTATTACGTTTCGTCCTTTTGGACCTAGTGTTACTTTCACAGCATCTGCCAGTATGTTTACACCAGTTACTAATGCTGCGCGACTATCTGCGCCGAATGTTACGTTTTTTGCTGTCATTGTTTTCTCCTTATTCTACAATTGCTAAAATGTGATCTTCTGTTAAGATAATGTGATCTTCATTATCAACTTTAACGGGCTGACCCGCTCCTTGTAGATACATTATTTCGTCGCCTACAGATATTACTAAGGCTACTACTGTACCATCTTCGGAAACTCTGCCGCCACCAGTTTTAATAACTGTGCCGCGAACTGGACCTTCTGTTGCAGTGTCTGGAATAAAAAGGCCGCCTGCAGTTTTAGTTTCTGCTGCTGCCGGTTGTACGAGAATACGATCTCGAATTGGATTTACTATCATCTTTATTTCTCCTTTAAAGCAAGATTTAGTTTGAGCTCTTTCGACGCTCGATTTATTTATTATTGTTAGCATACACAGCATTGAATTGCTGAGTACAACGAACAAAAGTTGTGCATTTGCTAAGTTGCTTGAGCTTCATAGCGCCTGCATAAGTGCAGGTAGATCTAATACCACCGAGTAAATCTTGTATGGTTACACCAACAGAGCCCCTGTATGGTATTAGAACTTCCCTGCCTTCAGAAGATCGATAATCTTTCAATCCTCCAAAGTGTTTCGTGTTTGCTGCATCACTACTCATACCGTAGAACTGTATAAAATCTTTTGTTTCTACGTACTGCTCGCCAGTTTGATTATTAAGTTCGTTTGACAGATAACTTCTAGTAATAATTTCGCCGCCACCTTCATCGTGTCCGGCAAGCATACCGCCAAGCATTACAAAGTCGGCACCGCCAGCAAAGGCTTTAGCCACGTCACCAGGGCAAGTACAGCCGCCATCAGCAATAATATGTCCACCCAAACCATGAGCGGCGTCAGCGCACTCGATGACCGCACTAAGCTGCGGATATCCCACACCAGTTTGTATACGAGTAGTACACACGCTGCCAGGCCCAATCCCAACTTTAATAATATCAGCTCCATTTAAGATTAACTCCTCTGTCATCTCTCCAGTAACTACATTACCAGCAATGATTACAATGTGTGGAAATGCATCGCGCACCTTCTTAACGTGTTGTGCAAAGTGTTCTGAATAACCATTTGCAATGTCCATACATACGTATTTTAAGTTACCATCTGCTAATGCAATTACACTTTGTAATTTGCACCAATCGTCATCACTAGTGCCAATGCTCATTGCAACATGATTAGTACGTAGATAGTCGTCAGTATTAAAGAACTCTATAAGTTCATCTGCTGAATATGTTTTAACTAGACAAGTAAAGATGCTTTTTTTAGCAAGTGTATCTGCCATTTCAAACGTACCAACACCATCCATATTACTTGCCATAATAGGAATGCCAGTACAGTGTACATCATCTATATTTTCAGGAAAGTCTGGAACGTAGTTCCTAAATGTAAAACTTCTATTTAAAACTACTTGCATACGTGATTTAAGTGTTGATCTCTTTGGACGTATAAGAACATCTTTGTAGTCTAACTTAATATCTTCTTCGAGGCGCATTTTGTATTACCTTTTTAATATAGACGGTTTTTAGAACTTGTTGGTGTAGCTTCGTTCATTGTTGCAAGTTTCTTGAGCCAACGTGCTCTGCCTGCTTTTTTGGCTTTAGCTCGTTTAGTAGTTGGCTTTTCATAAAACTCACGATTACGTAGTTCCTGTAAAATGCCGTCTTCTGCGATCTTCTTTTTAAACTTGCGTAGTGCAAAGTTAATGTCATTGTTTCGTACTTCAACGCTTAAACCGCGTTTTTCAAATTTATCATTGTGTCTCAAAGTTGTCTCCTATTTTAGACAAAAAATCTAAGTTGTATATTTTATTACTACTTAAACTATTATACACTGAATCCTGGCTGTTTGTCAACCAGTAAGTTTTGTTTTTTGCAATCATATAGCTTGCAAGGTCTCTGCACCAAGGCGATGTATTATCTATATCAATTATAGCTACATCGCATTGTTTGAACACACTTAACAGCCATGTTACTTCATCTTTGTCATGGACAGGTTTGTCGTATACATAGACATTAACATCGTCATCAGACTGTGCCAAGAATTTATCTTGGAGTTCATCTTGTAGGGGTTTACTGGGATATACTAACAACAGTTGAAGACTGTCATTGAATAACACATCCGGGGATGTAACAATGTTAATTTTTTTCAATTAAGAACCTATTTTTTAGATAGTTTGTTAAAAAGTGTACTTTCGCTTTGCTCTGCATTTTGTTGATAACCTTCGCTATTGCTATTATAGTTATCAGGTTGTACTAGTGTTTCCCACGGAAGTGAATCTATTTCACCTTTTGAAAATGCATCCTTCCACGCTTCTCTTTCTTCCTTTGGATTACTTGCTTCCCAGTCTGCACGAGCAGTTACCCATTCGTCATCTTGTTCTCTATCTTCATAGTATCTACTGTTTGGGTTTGATTCTTCCGGTAACTCTGAAGCTAGTTTTTTTTTGGTCTCTTCAAGTTCTTCTGGATAAAACATTCTGTTTGCAGTATCAGGGATGTCCTTAGGAGGTAGCATGTCAGCATTTAAATTTATTACGGGTGTCGCTAAGACTTGTTTCTCTAGCGTTGCAATGTCTCCGAAATCATCAGCAAACACTTCTGGATTGGCCTCAGCTTCTGCGTTTGCTTTTTCGACCCACTCGTTCCAGTTCTCTAAGTTATCTATTCCGTAGTCTTGTTCTGTTGATTCCACTCTTCCGGCATCGTCTCTTCCGATAGTGTAGGCTCTAGCGGCATCGTTCCCATTAGGCTCTTCAACTTCTCCTCGATCAAACCAGGCTGCTTCGCCTTTATTATCTTCTCCGGTTCCTTCGGTAGTATCACCGGTGCCGGGGAGTTGCCCATCATCAATTGTATCAGACTGTTCATTTACTTGTTCTTTCTCTTCTTCCGCAGGCGGCGTAGGAGTAGCAATATCAGGAGGAACGTTGTCAACTATTGCTTGTGCTCTTGCTCTTTCGAATTCAGCTTGTTCGAGCCGAAGACGCTCACCGGTTTCATCTTCGAGTTCTTTTCTGCGGAACTCAAAGGTATATTGTGCGGCTAATAATAGTAGTACTGCTAGTGGATCAAACACAAAGATGATAACAATAATGACCCACTTCACTGCTTCTTCAAGCATATTTTTATCGGCTGCTTCGCCATACACAAATTCAGCAATATATTTAATTGGACCTACTTCAGCTTCAAGCTTACGATACTCTGCTTCTAGCTGTATCTTTTCTTCAGTCAGTCCATCTATAACTGTTGCTGCCGTTGCAATACGTGCTTGCTGTGCGTCAATGTCGCCCTGTACGGTGTCTGCTGTTGTAGTGTTACCTAGTTGTGTGCGTAAGCGGTTTATTAGTGTGTTACTGTTAGCAATCTGCTGTTCTACTCCACTGCGTAAACGTGTGATCTCTGCGCGAGCTGCTATTACTGTTGGAGACTGTGCTGCATCTTGTAGCTTTTGTATCCATTCGCCTCGCTCTACTTTCTTAGCATCTTGAAAGTCAGTAAACGCTTGTGCTGTCTTTGGTCCGTATGCGCCATCTGCTTTAGCACCAATCATACCTTGTGCTTTAGGAATATCTCCTGCATCAATATACGATTGTAGCTTGTCCAACTCTGCGTCGATCTTATCTAATTCACTTTGGAACAATGCTGTAACGTTTGCAATAATTACATTCTGTTCTGCAATGGCAGGTTGGATACGTGTGTATGCACTATCAATACGTGTTTGTTCTGTGTCAATTTGTTGCTGTATGCCTGCATCAACTCCACTGTCAGTATCTTCCAACTGCTCAATACGATCTTCTGCTCGAGCAACAAGTACGTCTTGCCTGTCAAGTTCCTTTTGTATTGTTTCTACGCGAGCAATACTTTCTTCACTTGCACTTGTTTGTTCAATGTGTGCTTTACTTAGGAAGCCAAAGATGCCCATACTTGTAATAAACATAAGCACAACAACTGATATGCTTAGATAAGTTTTAAGCCACCAAGCTGCTCTGTCCCAGTACTTGTGTAACCAAACTGCTGTAACTAGTTTAGCTATCTCAAGTGTGGTGCCCATAATTAAAATAGGTATTGCTGCCGCTGCAAAGATTGCAACCAATCCCGCGACAGAATAGTATATTGCTACTGCACTGATTGCTAATGCAGTAATTAATGTTAGTATTCCGAATATCATCTTATATTTAACCTGTTTTACCTAGTAAATTAAGTGCTAACCTTACTCCCAGCGATAAAAAAATATGCTCTCCAATGCGTCCAACTAGTGCAAAGTCTCTTGCCCATTCAGGTTCCACGTATGTTGCATGATAATGGGTAGCACCTTCTGTAATGCCGCGAGCATCATAGTGTATCATCATATTGTAGGCAATCTGCTGTGCTTCTACCCATGCATCCATGTTAGTAGGCCAATCTGACTTTCCATCACAGTACCAGCTGAACTGACACATGTTGCGTATCATTGCGCCACTTGCATGCTTCTTGCCTTGTTGTACTACTCCGCAAATTGTGTCTGGGTAGTAAGTGTGCTTGACTCGATTCATTACAACATCAGCAACAGCCATACGATCTGCTCGATTGCTTGAGCGCGATTCGTAATAAATGTTTAGTGCTAGACACCACATCTCAGGTTTGTCTTCTGCTGTAAACAACCCTTTAGCTTGTGATGCGTTTGCTGAGCCCATTACTGCAATTAGAGAAATAGCTAGTATTAATAGTTTCATTATTCAGTCTCCTAAAAATATTTTTAATGTTTTACCGTCGTCTTGGAAGCTAATGTCAATACCGTTGACACCATGCTTTACAAACTCTCTGCCGTTACCAATAACTTCTACTCTGCTTATTAGTGGATGAGATTCAATAAAGTCTATGTCGTCTTGCACGTTGTTTCGTTTGTTAAATGCATCAATGTCATCTTGTGTTTTCATCGTCTCATCCTCGCAATCTCAATTGCTTCGTGCTTATTATCTTCAAAAATAGGTACCATATTACTTTTGTGCATCGTGGCGATCCCAAGCAATTTACGTTCGCCTGAATAAGTTGGCGATTCTTTCTTAGTACAATTACCAATACCGTTACCTGCGCTAGGATATTGCTTACCCTGCGGACGCTGGAATACATTTGATGGTACTAGTTCTTTAAATTTCTTTGCTGTGGGCTTGTAAAGACCGCGTACATACAAGTCATAATCTACCAAAGACATCATTTGATCATGTGCGTGTATACGCTTCATGCTTTTATTGTATTCACGATGTTGTTGTTCAAATGTTGCTTGTTGATTCTTAGTACGCTTAGTTTGCTTACGCTTCTTATATGATGTTGTTGTTAGACCTGGACCGCACATCGACATAGTCATAAAAAACTCCTGCTCTAATTGTTATTACTTAACTAGTATAGCAGGAGTTCAGTGGATTGTCAACCTTTTATTTTACCAGAATTTTAACTTCTTAGCTGCTTTTTTAGCTGCATTAGCGGCTGCATTTGCTGCATCTGCTGTTGCTTTAGCGGCTGCATTTGCTGCATCTTGTGCTGCTCTGGCCGCAGCTTCTGCTTGACGTTGTGTTTCTGCTGCAACTTGAGCTGCTGCTTCGGCTGCCGCTCGAGCTGCTTCTTCTGCATGACGCTGTGTTTCTGCTGCTATTCTAGCGGCTTCTGCTGCGGCTGCATCTGCTTGACGTTGTACTTCACGAGCTGCTGCATCTGCTGCATCTTGTGCTGCTTTGGCTGCTGCTTCAGCTTGACGTTGTGTCTCTGCTGCAACTTGAGCTGCTGCTTCGGCTGCGGCATGTTCTGCTTCTGCGGCTGCTTTGGCTGCGGCATTAGCTGCTGCTTCTGCTGCTTCTTGTGCTGGCTTTGTATCAACACTAACACTAAGGTCAACATCAACGCCGGCTAGTAATTCAACTTCGCCACTTATACCAACAGTAGCAACACCGTCATCCATAGTTGCTCCGCCGCCGATATCTGCGCCTGCTTGTAAACCAATACTTACACCTGCTGTTGCTGCTCCGCCATTGCCGGAACTATCATATGCACTTGTAGTAGTATCTGCTCCAACACTTGCTCCGGCGTGTGCGCCTGCATGTCCTGCAACGCCGTCTTTGCCAATTTGTGCATCTGCGCCTATATCAGCACCTGCTTCTGCGTGTACTCCACTTTCGTTCTTGATTTCAACATCACCTACTTGCTGGCTTACGCCTGCGTGTGCTTCTGTACTTGCACCAACTTCTGCGCCTGCTTGTACATATGCATTGCCACCACTTACTCCTGCTTGTGCGCCAGCTTCTGCATGTGCTTCTGCACTTGCGCCTGCTTCTACAGTTGTATCTCCGTAGGTAGCACTTGCGCCTGCTTCTGCACTCACTCCTGCTTCTGCCATAGCTGCGGCGGTTGTGTCAGTTACTTCTGTGCCCGCACTTGCATGTGCTTCTGCGCCGGCATGTGCTTCTAAGTCAACGCCGCCTACATTTGTTTCTGCACTTGCACCTACTTCTACACCTACACTTGCTTGTGGGTCGTTAATATCTGACCCAGCAGTAAATCCATTGCTTACGCCAACTTCAGGACCTTTGTCCTCTTCAGTAGCATCTGTGTTATTTTGATCTTCGTTCATAATTAATCTCCTGTGGTTAGTGATATGTTACTTATTCATTTTAGCAACAGCAGCATCATAGTCCGACTGTGCTATTATTTCTTCACGCAAAAGTTTAGTTCTGTTTACTAAATGCTTTGCTTGAACTTCTTCTTTATTGCCGCCGAAATATGCAACTGCATGTCCTTCTTCAATAAGGATGTCTGTTACTTTACGTCCATCTCCAATTCGGAAGTCTCCTAGGATACGACCGAACTTGCCTTTCATATCTTCGCCCTTGCGATCTTCAGTAGTAATAAGTTTACCACCGTCCTTCATAAGCACTTTCAATCGTGCTTTAGCTGCTTCGCCAAACAAGTCTTCTACTTTGTCTCTTGTGCGTGACTCTGGAGTATCAATGCCCATGATGCGCACTCGCTCATCTCTAAGTGTTACTCCGAACCCTAAGTCAATGTCAACGTCTACAGTGTCTCCGTCAACTATTTTAACGACTACTACGTCATATTCATTTTGTTGCATTACTTAACTCCATCTTAGTTTCTAATTCTTTTACTTTAAGTTCTAATATGCGAACTCTTTCTACTGCAATAGCAACTGCTGGTGGAAGTGTCCACTCCTTAGTCCAAGTATAGTTGTTTTCAATAGAGACTTCATGCATTGCTGATGTATACTCTATCATTGCTATTCTTTCAACAAGGCCAAAGTATACCCATACTGCAACTCCAACAGTTATTGCAAGACTAACAAGATTTTTTAACGGTATTGTAAACTCAGATTCTTCACTTAATTTATTTGCCATGTTTGCTCCTATTTTTCTTTGCCAGACAGCAAATCTTCAATTCGCTGACGCTGCTGTTCAATCAAATCACTTTGTGTTTCAATCTCTTCGAACTGTCGTTCTAGTTTGTCAGCTTGCTTTGCTTCTTCAGTTTTTTGCGGAAATTGTACTATGTTGTCACTCATATATGTTCTCCTATTAACTGCTAATATTTAGTTAATTTTAGTCATAAAAAAAGAGTGCTACATTGCTGTAACACTCTTCCTGCTATTTTTGGTAACAAAGTATAACTACTTCGTAGAAGCCCTTAGGCTGCTAATGCGAAATTTTCATTTGCGTTTATAGTTTTCGTTCGCGATAACCGTGCTTACATCCGGGTAACTCCACTTCCTCTCTTACGTGTATCGATACCTGCTTCACCCCCATCAACTATACACTCAGTAAATGTATACTTGGTGGAGGTGCCGGGTGCCGCCCCCGGGTCTACTCCGTCGTTGCTAAAGTTTCAACGTTACATACTATTTATAACACGTTTAACTAAACATGTCAAGTTCTTTTGATGCTTTTGTCTTTGTCTTCTTAGCTTCAGGACGAATTGGTTCTAGCCATGTATCAGCAATGTATGCTTTAGGTGATGGTCCCAATTGTATATCTATGTCTTCGCCTTGTATCCACCAATAATGATCATGTATCATACAAGTGCAAGTCATGCTATGTGCTTCAAACTGTTCGCCAGCTTCAAACTTACCAATGTACTCGACTACCTTTACAGCTCGTCCAATGTTACTCGGATTCACTGAATGTATGATGCGGGCAAAGTCGCCCTGCACACACTTCATTCTTCTTCTTTCTTCTTAGGCTTGCGACCGTAGAAGCCGCCTTTAACTTCGAGGTCTTCGGTCCTTGCAAAAGGCTTGCAAACTTCTATCTCGCCGCCTTTAGCTAAAAACTCTTTAATTAATCTTTCTGACTCTTTGTCAGTTTCTCTAGGTGTCGGGTTCAATTGATCTTCCTTACCAAAAATTTAATAGTCTACCATTACCAATGATAATCATTGAGCAAGTTACAACGTGCAGTAGCACCCAAACTGTTCGAATGAGTGCTACTGCATCTGCTCTGTTGTTATCATCGTATGCTTTTTGTCCAATGGCTTTACACCAATATTCCCACATACGATTACTCACTACAATGCGTTCTTGCGGTCTTGGATCTCTGCACGTCTTGACTTTGTTAACTTGCCTAAGTCACCTAGTGCGCCACGGGCGCGGGTTGCTGCTGCTTTAACATTCTTATCTTCCCAAGCCGCATGTTCGACTAAGTAATTTTCAAATGCTGCAACAATTTGTTCGTGTTGTGATTGTTCACTCATATTGTTTCTCCTGTAATATGATTGTATATTTCTTTCCAGTTAACACATTTAGTCATGCCTTCTGGAAGTTCGTCGTGCATGTTAAATCCATGCTCTACCAGTATTGCATTTAAACCTAAGTCTAAACCAAGTACTGCATTAGATAGCTTGTCTTCGATCCAGTACAATCCGGAATCACGATACAGTTCAAGCGCATCATCTTTATTTGCACCAGTATCTAAACAAACTAATTCTTCAAAAGCTGATTCGCCGAACAGCTTCTCCAAATTCATTTTACGAAGCTTATATGCATTAGGGTCTAAAGACATAGACGTAATGCAACGGAATACATATCCGTGTTCTTCGTGTAATCGTTTAACGTAATACATAGCGTCACGTAGTGCTGGGAGAAATCCCATTGCTGCACTTTCATTAAATACCTTTACGTGTTTAATTGCTTCGTTGCGTGAAATACCAAAGCGTTTAGCAATGTCGTATTCCCAGTTGCCGTTCTCAATCTGTGTGTATCCACACTGTTCTAAATAACAGCAGAATGCATACTCCCAGTTAAGTAGGCAACCATCAGCGTCTGTAAGTATTACTTTATCGTTGTATTTTTTCATGTGAGCCTCTTTTACATTATGTATATACTATAACATAGATAGAGTGTGTTGTCAAGTGATTTATACAGTAAACCCATTAGATGATAATATGGGCTTATATATAGCATATTGGCCCGTTCTGCTGCCACTAGGTCCCCATTGACGCTTAGGCCCAATATCAACATGGATAAAGTCCTCGTAGCACCCGATACCAGTAAATCCTGCATCAACTGCACGTTGTATCATATCTACACGACCTTGTTGACTAGATGTTCCCCATAGTACATCCATTGCTTTGCGCTCTGTATGCATGCTCTTTTTGGCGCCGCCAACTTTTACATTGTACTCTGGTGTACGATAAGCACTAGTAATTGTAATTGGTTTTCCCATGCTCTGTGCAAATATAACTGCTTTATCCCAAACTTCAGGGAGTACTCGGTTATTAACATGTTTTAGTGTATTAATCCATTCTGATTCATTGCGGGGAAATTCGTCACTATCTGATCCATCTGCGCCTGTGCCCTGATCACTGCCAGGGGCTGCTTCTGCACCTTCTCTTCCAGTAATTGGATTCGTGCCATTTGGAGATCCTCCTCCAAATTGTTCTAGTGCTTCCATTGTATCTGGGTCGTTTCCAGCATCCAATTCTACTGCTCTGCCACTAATAATTGCTCTTGCTTGATCATCATCTATTCCGATAGTGTCTTCAAGACCTAATGCATCAGCTATTGCTCCGCCTAGTGTCGGACCGCCATTTACAAATACATTTGCGGCAAAGGGTGTGTTACTGTGCGTTACTGCTGGCATTAGCTTGCTCCTGCACTATAATCTGTTGCCGGCGGCGCTGTGCTGCCAGATGCATTATTTGTGTCTTGTGCTGTAGATGATTGCGCTACTATTAATCCTGTCGCCGGATCAATTAAGTCTGCATTAGGATTAGCAAGTGTTGATGCTGTTTGTCCTTCAGGTCTTGCAAACGGCCATCTCTTCTTTGGCGCGGATGCGTTTGGTATGCCATCAGGTGGTCCTGGAGGTGCACCTGCAACAATAAGCCCAGTTGATTCGTTATCAAAGCCTAGTTGTTCGCCTAAGGCAAACGGAGTAACTATTGTATTAGAGCCTCGAATTCCATCGTCTGGACCTGCTGTTCCCTTTGCTTCCCAATAGTATTGTCCTGCTACTCGTATTAATACTTTTAAGTCTGCTGGATCTTCTGTAGCACCTAGTGCAGCAATTATTGTTGTTCTTTCTGCTGTAAGGTCTGCGTTGCTTTCACCACTTGCTGCTGCAACTGCTGCGCCATTTGGTAGTGTTCCGGCAATAACTGCTGCTGCAACTGCTGCCGCTGTATTACCTACAGCTGAACTCATACTAACTGCAAGGAGTGCCCTTTGAAAGTCGTTTAGTACATTACTTGTAGCAATACCACTCTCTGGATCAGATTGTAATTTTTGTAACAATCTTACGTCATCACGTATACCTGTTAGTGCTGTGATAATCCGGTTGTATTCCGGAGTCATGTCTAAATGTGTATAATCTGTATCAGTAGATTCTGGCATTATACGTTATCCTTTGGTGTCATAAGATCTTGTAAGTACTGTGGAGGAGTTTTTCCGTTTTTGCCGCCCCAATATCTAAGTGGTAATATGTTACTAATGTAATTAGATTTTTGTCCTGTCCATGCAATATCAATATGTATGGCACCAGCACCTAGGTATCCATTACCCATACCAATTGCAGTTGCTCCGGCATCCCTGCATGCTTCAGCAAACTTTATCATAATTGCAAGTTGTGCAGGATCAGTTGTGTATAGTCTATTACTATCGCCGTCTGTTAGTCTAACTTCTGATGCAAACCCTTTGTCAAATCTATTAGAGCCAGTTCTGTTTTTGCCGTTGAGGCCGCCTTCACTAGTAGGAACTTGGCCTCCAGTGATTACTGTAACATTAACACCTGCTGCTCTTGCTGCTGTTTCAAGTATGTTCCATAGTTGTGATTGTATAGGAAGATTACGAATACCACTTATTCTATAGGTAACAATGCCGTCAGCAGATCCAGCTGTTGGTACTACTTGATCAAATGGGACACTGCTTTCAGAATAAGTCTCGCCATCTGCGCCAGTAATAGCTGTAGTGGTGCCGCCAGCGTAGCCTGCACGTTGAGCATTAACTTCAGTGCCGCCAGTGAATCCTCCTGGATTCGACGTGTTGTTCCTAATTGCATTATAGTTAGCTGCACTTGTGTTGCCTAAGTTCGTTGGATTACCAACTTCAGCATTAACTATGTCGAGTATACCCGATTGCTGCAAGTTAATAAAATCACTTGCTGCTTTTGCAATATTAGCTGGATTGTTTGCTACGTTATCTGCTTCGCGTTGATAAATGCCTTTAGCTCTGTCATCGCCTCTATCTGTAATAATACGCAAGTCTACTTGTATATCTTCAAACAAACTTGCTATCTCAGCAAGACATGCTTGGTGAGCAATATCAAAATCAATGTGTACATGATCAGCTGGCGCTGGCGCTGAACCCGGATCAGTGTCAGTGTCACTATCCGTATGGTTGACCGTAGTTTTACCTAAACTTGCGGAATCTTCATATATATTTGCGCCTGCTATTGACATTTACATTCCTCTTTAGTATATTTATCCTAGAATTTACGCGACTTGAATATTACTAGTACTTGCTGTATATTGTTTTGCAATTTCAGTTTCAGTTGCAGCCATACAACTTACTGCATGTGCTTGTAGTTCAAACTTTGCATCAGGCGATACGCCAAACATGAAAGGTGCTAGACCTAAACCTTGCTGTTGCATAATTAGCACCATTGGCTTAAAAAGTGTATACTGTGATGGCGTCTCGCCATCCATGCGGGCAACTAATTCTTCGCCTGAGTTTAATTTGAATGAGACAATTTCGCCTACTTTAAGTGGCTTCTGAATGATCATAGTGAGTATCCTGTTCCGTTATAGTTAGTTTCTTCTAAGTATGCGCCTAGCTTATCGTAGCCACCAATTTTTGTTCCGTGTACTGTAATTTGTGGGAAGGTACGTGCTCCTGGAAACTTTTCAAGTACCTCGTCTCGGGTAAAGTCTGTGCCAAGTTGGAAGTACTTGTATGGCAACTTCCTTGCTTCGCACAAAGCCTTTGCTCTATCACAGAATGGACACTGAGGCTTGCCATAAATTTCTATCATAAACTAAATCCTTTAAAAGTATCTTCGCCGACATCCTGCTTTGTGCCGCCGCTGACGTATGATGTAATTTCTGTTTCTTGAGTATTAATCATTTTTCATTACCTCTAATTTCCAACCTTTTGTTTTTCCCTTTTTTGGTATCGGCCAGTTTTTTTGTATTTGCATTTTTAACGTACTTTGACTTAAATTATGCTCCTTGCAATAGTCGCCTAATTCACTGCCGTATAATATGTGCTCTTCATTATCCGGTGATGATAGTTTGTAACAGTAACTTTTCTTATTTAACTTGCCAACTCGCAAGCTAGCTTTTTGTCCAATTAACGCTTTAGTATGTGCAGACTGCGTCTTTCCATACATAGGGTTTCCAGAACCAGCATTAAGTTTTTTAAACAATTCCTTTGTTTCTTCACTGTGTTGCTTTGGGCCATAGCCGCCCCTTTCTTTTTGTAATCTTGATCTTAACTCACGCTGCGCTTGTGCCTTTTCATTACCGTATATTTCTTCATACGATTTACCTTTATGATTAGGTGGTCGAGCATCTTTGCATATATTTGTTAAGGTGCCGTTCTTATTATATCCTTTGCGGCCGTACTTTTCTATTAACACTTCTTCCATATCATATGCTAACTGTTCATCGATGATATTTTCTGCAATATATTCTATAACAGGTTCTAAACCTGCTTTACGAATACTAGCTATTTTATTTTCTTTATACTTATTTCTAGTATTAGGCGTAGGGCGCAAATGCGTTGACGCTCTGCCTCCTGTTCCTTTACCAATATAAAACGGTTCATTTGTTCTTGGATCAACTAGCTGATATACATAAAACATATTATTAATCTCCTGTGTATTGTATTTAGCAAGAGACAGAGAATACCAGTTAGGTACACTATAATCTGTATTTTGTATTGCACTCCTTGCAAAGATAATAAAATCTCTATTATCCTTATAAGGTGTTACATCAACTAACATTTCGCCATTATTCCATACAGTATGTCGTATAGCTTGTAGCGTAACTCCTCCGTCAATTATATACCATCCTATAACTGGAGACCCGCCTTCTAACTGAGTATGTGTGTATACATTATTGTGACAGTTGTCATAATCGTACTCTGCTTCAGGCTCTACTAGTATTGCTCCTACCCAGCTACAGTCTAAGCTTTTACTAAAACTTAGAATGCTATCATCAATGTTAGTAGGAGTTGTCCACATTTAAAGACTAAATCCTTTAAATGTATCTTCACTTACATCTTGCTTCGTACCACCTGAAATATAGCTCGTTATTTGTGTTTGCTGAGGTGCCACTTGTACTTCGCTACCACTTATCCATTTCTGTGTCCAGGGTAAAGGATTAGTCTTTGTATTGTACGGACTTTTTAGATTTACATTAGTCATTCGACGTGTGCAAATCCATTCAATGTATCCACTCAACAACTCTGTGTTAAGTCCAATCATTGATCCATCTTTAAACAAATATTCTGCCCAAGCCTTCTCCTGATCAACTGCGTCAACAAACATTTGAATACATGCTTCTTCTGTTTCTTCTGCAATCTTTACATAGTCTGGATCGTCTTTCTTAAGAATCTTTAGCAACATTTGTGTGCTTGCTAGGTGCAAGTTCTCGTCACGGGCAATAAGTTTAATAATCTTAGCATTGCCTTCCATTTGCTTCATCTCTGCAAACGCCCAGCTACATGCAAAGCTTACATAGAACCGCACACCTTCAAGAATGTTAACACTCATTAGTGTAAGCCACAACAATTTCTTTAGTTCATACATGTCAACTTTAATCTTCTTGCCATTAACAGTATGAGTACCTTCGCCTAGCAACTTGTACCAGCGTGTAGTTTCGATAAGGTCATCGTAGTACTTGCTAATGTCTCCAGCACAGTCTGCAATCTCTGCAATGTCTAGCATCTCATCAAAGATTTTACTGGGGTTGCTGTATACGTTACGAATAATATGTGTGTATGAGCGTGAGTGGATTGTTTCTGAGAACGTCCACGTTGTGATCCAGTTCTCAATCTCTGGTAAACTTACAATAGGCGAAAATGCTTCTACTGGTGCACGACCTTGCACACTATCTAGTAGAATTTGACGCTTTAGGTTACTTGTAAAGATGTGACGCTCATGGTCACTAAGAGCTTTAAAGTCTTTTGCATCTTGATAGATGTCTACTTCTTGAGGGACCCAAAAGAATCCCAGTTGCTTTTCTGTCAATCCATCAAAGCTTTTGTACTTCAGCGTATCATAACGCTGGATTGTAGGACCGCCCGTTGGGTCCAAGAATGCTAATACTTTTGTGTGGTCTGCTTTATTTTCAGTGTTAAAAACGCTCATCTAATCTCTTACCCTTGTGTGTGTATATCTATAGTATAACTATAACATGTCCCAGAGGACATGTCAAGTATTAAATGTGACAAGATTCACAATTCTCTTCATCTACTTCAACAACTTCAAGTTCTCCCATCATCTTGTTAACATCTACTTCGCCTTGGCCATCGTTTGTTTGGAAATAATAAAGCTGTTTTCCGCCTAGCTTGTAGAACATTAAAAGATGCTGCAACATTGTGCTCATTGGTATCTTTTCATCTTCAAAGTAAATTGGATTGTAACTAGTGTTAACACTAATTCCTTGATCAATGTACTTTTGTAGTACAGCCATAATCTTCAAATAACCTTCTGGAGACTGTTGATCCCATAGCAAGTCATATTTATTCTTTAAACGCTTGTACTCAGGCACAACTTGCTTTAGTACACCATGCTTGCTCTGCTTGATACTAATTAAACTACGTGGAGGCTCAATGCCATTTGTAGCATTTGCAATTTGCGCACTAGTGTTATGACTAATGCATCCATTTGACAAGGTATAAGTTTCGTTGTCAGTTGAAACATCCCAAGTGTGTTCTGTTCCTGCGTCTCTTGTAATACGTTTAATTTTCATTTTAATAATTCCTCTTTTGTAATTGAACATTTTCCTTGTTTTGATACGTTATCTTCCCAGGGAATAAATTCTAAATTTTGCAAGCTCCCTAATAACGCAGGATCAATTCTTTCAATAAATCCTCGAGATATTGAAAACTTATGATCTAGATGATAGGCGTGGTCGATTCCCGCTCGGCCCCTCTTTTCATAATTCGCTAATAGACTCAGGTCGTTTTGATTAGTATATTTCCAAACTTCTTTGTGATACTTTTTATAATCAGATAAGTCACAATACGGGACCCAGATGCCATTTTCTTCTAATGTTTTTCTAATCTTTGATTGTCGTTCTCTAAAAACGGTTTCTCCTAGATTATCTAGTGTGTTATGACCTCTAGTTTCTCTTATCTTAATATCAATTTCGTTTTTATTTAATGACGTTGTCTTTTCTAAATACTGTCTATAAGAATCAATGCCTATTTTTTGATCGTGTATTTCTCTAATTTTTCTTTTTGCATAATCAAAAGATTTTCCTCTATCTAAATAATACTGAATATGCAACGGACTATTAGCATATTGAAATTCTTTTGCTTTAATTTCTGACTCTTCTTCGCTGTGACCTTTTCTTATATAGAACTCTTTACATCTAGGGCTTTGTGATTTTCCATTTTCTTTAGCAGTTTTCCATCCTTTTTGTAAGGATTTATTTCTCCATTCGTTGTATAGTTGAGTTCCTTTGTCTACACCGTGTTTTTTAATGAAATTTTCTTTTGATGTTGCTTTAGATTTTTTAAATTCGAGTATAGTTGTCTCAGCTTCTTCTCGAGTACAACTATCTCTCTTCATTACATAATCAGGGTCATATGGATTGGCCTTGTTTATTTTTTTGCCCCGGTTCCATGCATTCTTTTCCTTCACCAGAGAGATAGTTGTCTCAGCTTCTTCTCGAGTACAACTATCTCTCTTCATTACATAATCAGGGTCATATGGATTGGCTTTTTTCATTATAACTTCCTTAGCGTTAATGCTCTAGTTATTTATCCATTAACGCTAACAATATCGTCATCTTCAGTTAATTCACCTACTGTTATCCATACTTCTTTGTCATCTCGATTGACTAAAAGTTTATGATTTTCTGTAAATTTGTATGTCGATCCGTCTTCGAATTCAATTTCTGTAACAGACTGCGGACCGTTATAGTAGCATTCGTGTGCTATACTATTTTCTAGTTCAACAGGTTTTAAGAAAGGAAATCTCTGGCCTATCATGAATCTTTCGTGAACTGTGTCAATATCAATTTTTCCATAATCTTGAATAACTTCGGCAAGTGTTACAACTGTTCCATCTTTTAGTCTCATTTCATTTTCTAAACTCTGGCATTCAGCTGGCATAAGGGCCATTAGTGTTGAGTTACGAATGCCTGTGTCCTTTAGCTGTGCTCTAAGTGTATCCCAATCCATACGCTCTACATGTGGAACCAACTCATCTAAGTCTTTCTTGTATGTTTGGTTAGGTGTAATACCGTGTCCGTACTTTGTTTCCATGTTGCCACTTGGCGCACCAAATTCTACTGCTAAGTCGGCACTTGCTTTAATTAAGTAGTACGACCATGCTTCTGCCCACTCGTCTACAAGTGCAAGCCCGTCTGCATCAATGTGCTGATACGTTAGATCATGTTTTGCTAACCAGTATGCGAAGTTAATAATGCCAACGCCTAAAGGACGGCGCTTCTCTGTAGATAATTGTGCTGCTAGAATTGGATAGTTTTGATAACTTAGCAGTGCATCCAATCCACGTACTGCCAAGCGACAAACACGCTCAAAGTCTGCCGGAGTACGAATGTTACCCCAGTTGATTGCACTTAGTGTACAAAGCGAGATAGCAGCGCCGTCATAGTCTTCTACCATTTCATCTACATATACATAATCGTCATCATTAACATCGTCTAAGTTATCGTCTACAATTTCGTACAGCCATTTATTTTCCATTTTCATATCCTTTTAATTTTCTTAATTTATACATAGACAATCCTGTTGCTAGCGATGCTTCAGACATTGATCCGTATTTAACGTCATCAACAACTATTGATTTAGCAAAAGCATTATCACTTCCGAACATTGCTTTTCCAGGTTTGCCTTTACTTTTCCAATCGTTATATTCGTACTCTACATTACGATTGTTTGTTAGTTTTTTACATTTATAATTTTTATAGTGCCTACGCTTACCTCTTGCAACTGCACTCATTGCAGAAGGTTTTAAATTATGTTCCTTACAAAAATCTAACATATTTTCTCTAACAACAACATCACCGTTAGGCAAAGTGATTTCCCACGTGTCAATTTTTAATTTATGTCTGTTATGATCGCCCCATAACTGCTTTCCTTTGTGAGGACTAGGTTTTCCTTTTTTTGCTTTAGATATCCTATCATAATATATTTTAGCTAGCTCTGGATTATCGTGATGGCTCCAACCTCTTCCTGAATAATTATGAAGATTATAAAAATTAAAATTATTTGCAGCGTCAATATTGCATAGTATATCTTGTTCTTTAGACACTGCTTCTTCCCTAGTTAAATTATAGTGTAATATCGTTCTAGTAAAATTTTTAGGATTATTTTCATATATTTCGTTAAAGTAATTGCTAGACGAAATATACCCATCGTCAAACGTTCCATAATGAGAACCTATATATTTTTTATTATCTGTTGCTGATTCCCACATATAAATAAATCCTGTTTTACTCATAATACTATACTCCTTTGTATAGTATTATTTATCCTTATGTACTTTTTTTGCCATCAAATCTTTCTTTGTCAAGCCTTAAAATATTTCCTACTGATTTTTTATATTCTACGTATTCTTGATACTTTTCTTTAGGAATACGCACTCGTCTCCTGTGTGCCCCGTCGTTTAGATCTTTAAGTGGCTTAGTTGGCAATGTAATTTCTGCGCACAAGTTACTCATTCTAATAGGTGCAATTTCTGGTATAAAGCTGCCATGATCGTTTGCATTGTCTACGTTTTGTAAATAAATGCGTCCTGTATTCTTACGCTCTTCCATAAAATTACTGAACAGTTCACTTGCTTTAACTGACTTCTTACGTAGTCGTGTGTTACGTTCTGCTGTTTCGTATAGTTCTTTAAACTTGTCTTGATCTGCAAAGAAAGCTTCGTACAATCCAGGAACGTCTGCAGGCGAGAACAAAGTTATGTCGCTACCAGTTACTAGTCTTTCATACATCAACTTGTTAAACTGTACACCGTAGTCCATGTGTCGTACACGGTTCTCTTCGGTCCCTTTGTTGTTCTTTAACACTAGCATGTCTTCTACTTCGAGGTGCCATACAGGGTAGTATATAGTTGCTGCTCCGCCACGTACACCGCCTTGGCTGCATGACTTTACTGCTGATTGGAAATGCTTATAGAAAGGAATGATTCCTGTGTGATATGCATCGCCTTTACGTATGGGGGAGCCGATAGCACGTATGCTTCCTCCGCCGATACCAATGCCTGCTTTTTGTGAGACGTACTTAACAACAGAGGCAGCAGTAGCATTAATGCTGTCAAGACTGTCATCAGTTTCAATGAGTACGCACGAACTGAACTGGCGCTGCGGGGTACGCACACCAGCCATAACAGGAGTAGGTAAACTAATGTCGTGTAAACTAATAGCATCGTAATATTCCTTGACCCATTGCAACCGAGTCTCTATTGGATAGTCTTGAAACAAACTTGCTGCAATAAGAATGTAGCAAACTTGTGGAGTTTCAAAGATTTCGCCGCTTACTCTATTTTGTACTAGGTATTTGCCGCGAAGCTGTTCCATTGCAACATAAGTTAAGTTCTCGTCGCGCTCGTGCTTAATAAATGTATTGATTCTATTCCACTCGTCAGTTGTATACTTTGTAACGAGTTCAGAATCATAAAATCCAGCTTCTGTATTTCTGTCAACTAGTTCTTTAATATGACAAGGTTCAAACCCATCGTAAACTTCTTTGCGTAGTGCATAGTTTACAAGGCGTCCGCCTACATATTGATAGTTAGGAGTTTCTGCACTGATAAGATCTGCTGCTGCTTTGATTAGCGTTTCTTGGATTTCTTTACTAGTTACTCCATTGTAGAACTGTATTTGACTTTTAAGTTCTACTTCGCTAGGGCTAACTCCTGTAATATTTTCACAAGCATAAAATACAACCTTGTGTAGTTTTTCAATGTCTAGAAGTTCTTTGTCGCCGTCACGTTTGGTAACTTGAATCATGTGCTTTGTCCTTTAAATTGTTATAGTAGTTAGGTATTTATTATTGTGCTGGCAGCACATGCGTTAGTTCAGAACGCAAAGTTTTAGGCAGTTTATTCCTTTGCACATACGTATCTGCATCGAAACCTATCACCTTGTTGTCGACATAAAGCAAGTAGTATGTCTCCGAGTTTTTATAGTCTCGTGTTATATGTATCTCATAAGATGCTCGGGATAACACATCAGTTAACTGCAAGGTGTAACAAATTGCAAGAATCTTAACAAAGGAACAATAATTATTTTCCTCTATTAATTCCCATGCTGTTGGCCAACTACTTGGAGTAAACGGATCAGCAGCAATCAAACATTCTGGTGCTCGATCGTAAAAATTAATTGTTTCTTGTATTGGATCATCTGCCGTTTCTAAAGAGTCTCTGAACTCGCGCCAGATGAGTAGTCGTTGTTCATATTTTTTGTCAAACATTCATTTCACATGTTAGTTATGATTTGGCTTTTACGTTATAGTGTAGTACAGCATTGTCGCTACTTGTTAAGTTTAACATCATAATGGCTATTGTGTCAACCGAAGAATTGCCATCTTCATCATAATTTTGTGCTTTAAATTTTAAGTTCTCAGCAAAGGTATTATTACCTGTATAGTTGAAATCATCTGAAAAGTTAAATGTATTATTTACAGGATCAACTATTAATGTCATTGTTCCTGATCTTGAAGCAATAACTGCACTACTCTTATAAACATAATCAATTTCGTAGCCTTTAGTAGTATCTGCCGGCAGTCTAAATAGTTTTGAATATTCACCTGACTGTCCGATTGTAAGTTTGTGTGTTGTGTTGAATGTTGTAATACTTGGTCCTTCAACTTCTGGAACATATACAGAGCCATTCTTATATTCTTCAGTATATCCTAGTTCTTCACTACGTTGGAACCAATCACCGTGACTATTATTTTTTATACTTTCAAATTTTATGATTGAATGGGCAGCTAAACTTGCATTGCCTCCGTTGTTTCCAACAGTATAGAATCTATTATTTTTACTAATATTATCAGTACCGTTTTTAATATGTATAGCGTGTGTATAAATGTCATTAAACTTACTGTTAGACACTGTATTATCAATCGGTCCGGTTTTTACTGGACCGTCTGAACTAAGTGCTGAATTAAGTCCAAATGCGTGTCCTTGCCAAAGAGTATTGAACGTACAATTTGTCCATGTGTTGTTTTTAATATCGTCATCTGATTTAATAGCAGTAACAAATTTCTCTACAATAACATTGTCAAACATATTGTTGTTAGATCCAACAGCAGTGCTTAGTGAATCTAATCGTATGCCGTCACTTTCGCCGGCTATTGTGCCACCGAGTGAATATGCACCTTTTATTAATAAATCCTTAAACACACTGTCTTTACAACTAGTTAACACTAATGCAGGACCTGTTGTGGCATTAATTGTTAAGCCTGATATGCTAATGTTTCTTGCTTGATTTAACGTTGTGCTAGTTGAATCATTAGCGTATACGCCCGGAGTACTTGAATCGTTTATTGTTCTAAATACATACGAAATGCCATTAATAATAGTCTTATCTTTGCCTGCGCCTCTAATAGTAGTATATGGCGGTAAGTATATGCTATTAGTAAGATTATACTCACCAGCTTCAAATATAAGTTCTACTCTTGCTTGAGTTGTGCCTTTGTTTGATGCATTTAAATACAGTTGATCAATTGCTCGTTGTATTGCTACTGTTTGATCTGTGCCATCGCCTGCTACGCCAAAAGAACGAACACTCACTCTGTCATCTAATCTAGATTGCAGTGTACGCAGAACAGGATTATTAGCCGTGCTACCTGTTTGAACATTTGTACCAGTTTTGTATTGGTATGTATTCGCAAATTCAAATAAGTTATCAGCTTCGCTGAGTAGTTTAGTGTTGCCTACAAACGGTGATCCTTCTGCAACACTGCCGTTACCAATATATAACTCTTGTGAATCCACTGCCCAACCAAATTCTCCGCTGGCTAGTTGTGGCAACCCACTACCTACGTTTTTTTGTCCTCTGCGAACTTGAATTCGACTGATGGATACTACGGCCATACTATAACTCCTATTTCATTATATAATATTTAGCCAAATTTCTCGTAGTACTGCTCGCAGCGTTTCCACCACTCTTGTGCCCAGTCATCAAACTCATCTGGCCATAGATCAAACTGCTGATAAGTCTCACCACCTAGTTCAATTGGATCGTCACCTCGGCTACACATAAAGATATGACCTTCACGTATGTTAGTGCCATGTATTTCATTATGTCCTAGTGCATATGCTGTCATTTGCAAATAGTAGTCTTCTACCCACTCGGGCTTCTTTGGCTTATTTGTTTGCTTATGATCCATAATACAAGCTTCACCTTTGTACTGTCCTACTAGGTCAGTTGTGCCTGCAAAGATACCAGGAACATAAAGCGGAACTTCGCTACCCCATATCTCATCTACGTGACACATTGCTTCGTCACGGATAACTTCTGCCATGCGATATGCTTTTTTAGAATAAGGATTGCTGCCTGGACTCTCTGTCCACACACCATTGTCAACATAGTCTTCAAGATACTTGTGCATACGTGTACCTACGCCAGCAGCTTCAGTTACAATCTCTTGTGCTTTCTTTTCGCCTACGCGCCTGCGCCATTCATGTAAGTGTGTCATATCCTTAGTACCACTAAGAATAGTTGTTACACTAGCTACAGGTGGACCACCGGGTGCTGCATATCGACGCTTGCCGTTTACTTCAACACGTTGTAGTTTTTCGTACTTGTATTTGTCTATAATTAAACTCAATCTTCTGACTCCTTTGGTAGGTCATAATCGGCATCCCATGCAGCATCGCCAAATGGATCCGAAGCGTAATAAGGATCGTTAAAGGATGGATCATCAATTCCTTCTACAGACTGTACCTCTGGAATCATGTTTGTCATCATTTGTTCAATGCCATGCTTGAGTGTCATAGTGCTGCCTGCACATCCGCTACATGCTCCGCTAAGTTGTACAGTTACACAACCTTGTTCAAAGCTAACAAAGTTAACTTCGCCGCCGTGTTGCGCCACCGAAGGCGTTACGTATTGTTCCATTACTTCTGTAATGTGTTTAACTATATCTTCTTGTGTTCTTTCAGTCATTAAAAAGCTCCTATTAGTGTATATTATAACACCAAATAGGAGCCTTGTCAACCGTTATATTATAGTTTGTCGCCGATGTCAGCTGCTGCCTTGCTAGCCATCTTTTTCCCAAGATCAGCTTTGGGTCCATCATTACCTGGTACTGCGCCAGCAATATCATCTACTTCACTTTGTTTGAACTCAATCTTATCTTGATCAAAGTTAGTTACTAGAGCTTGTATTTTAGGATCTGCATCATACATTGCTTTAAAGCCTTCGAAGTCAAAGTTGCCTTTGCCTTGGTTGCGCATGTATTTGTCTAGCTTACTCATGGATAAAGCAGCCACACCGGCTGCTTTTTGTTGACGTAATAAAGCGTAGATGACACCGCCATCTACTGCACCTTCATTTACTTTTTTTTTGAATTAACAGTCTCGTAAAACTTGGCTGCTTCTTTGCCATGCTTTTTAACAAACTTTGCTTTAGTCATGTCTTGTGCTTCTGCAATGAGTCCTTCGCGCTGGATTGACTCACGCTTCTCACGTCCGCCTAGCTCTTCGCCGCCTGCTGCTGCATCTGCTGCTCCAAATTCGTCATCTTGTGGAACATCATCCATATTCATGTCTGGTTCTATGTCGCCGTCTACTGGTTCCATATCCATATCTGGCTCTTCAGCACCCATAGTATCCATTGGCTCACCTTCGCCAGTTAGCATGCCTACGCCGCCTGTTAGTGCAATACGTGTTGTTTCCATTACGCCATACATTGCTTCTAGTGCTGGTTTAACTACTGCTGTAAATGCTTCAGCTGATTCGCTGCCCATTTCGTCCCGGATTGCATCAGCTAGTTCTAGCATGGATTCAGTTTGCATTTCTGCTGTGTCTTCCATCCAACCAGTAACACGATCAACCATGTCCTTAGCTGCCATTACTAGTTCTGCTTTGTCTTCTTCGCCTTCATTAACTTGCTCAATAGCTTCGTCAATTGCGATAGCAACATCGTCACGCTCATGGAGTGCAGCGTTAAGTACGTCTAGGAACAATTTGTTCTTAGTGTGTCCTTTTTGCTGGACAGCATCAAAGCTTTCAGTTGTTTCTACATTAAATACTTGGGTACGTAGTTTGTTACGAGCGTCTTGAAGTTGCTCTGTAGTAAACTCGTCGATGTTGATTTTTGAACCAAAGCGTTTAGCTAGGCTTTCGTTTAGTTTTGCAGCCGTTACCGGCGCTGAAAATTCTCTAATTTGCATTTTACTCTTCCTGTTGATAGGTGTTGTGTTCTATATTATATTTATCACTAACAAAAAATATAACGGTCTAAAAGGCTGCGCACACGTCGTGATTCCTGTATAGCAACATCTAACCTAGTTTCTCTTATCTCTTTCTTTGCATCATCTGTTGTATTACGTATTGCATGCTTATAAAAGATAGCATCATTGTAATGTTTTAACATTGTGCCGTCAAACTCCATTGCTTGTTCAGTAATGTCTTTACCTTGTGCAAGATTCTTAGCAATAGCAACTGCTGTAGTCTTAAAGTAGGTTCTTACTACTTGTTTATTCTCTTTAGCGTCATATATCAAGTAGCCTTTAGGACTCTTACGTATAATGACATGCTTGATCCTAATACTATTTCCTCGTTGATGAGGGATAGCACTATCTTCAAGTCCTCTATTAACAATTTCTTCAAGGTCATTTAAAAGCTTTTCAGTTATCATTCCGTATCACCATTATCGTCCCATTGTGTTGTACTTTACTTATTATACTCTTACGAATTAGATTGTTGATAATGGTTTGTTCACGCTCTGGAAATGCTCCAAGCGGACGCGGCTCATCAATACTTGCCAAGAGTTGTTTTTCCTCATTGGTCTTATAAGTGTTTTTAATGATAAGCTCGTTAATTTTCATTTAATTGACTGTAACTGCTGTTGTAATGTTTTCAGCTGATCTTGTGTAGCTTTAATTTGTACTTGAATTGCTTTCTTTTGCTCTTGCTTTGCTTTTTGTGCTTCAGGACTATTAGGATCAGGTTGTCCCATTTCTTCGCCAGGTTTTTGCGTAGGTTGTCCAGGTTTAGCAGCAGGTGTGCCAGCAACATTTACTGGAGCAACTCCAACTGCCGCTGTACCTTGAGCGTCTGCAGGTATTCCTAATTCAAAGATTTTCATATTCTACTTCCTCTACGCTTAGTCTTGCTTATTGTCCTGCGCCCAGTATTTAATCGTTTTAATCTTTGACTTGCTGGATTTGTTCTTTTAGTTCTACTAGCCTTAATGCCTATAGTTGAACCTTTTTTGCGTCTAGTTTGTTTAAGTGTGTTAGACGCTTTCATATTCTTAGGAGCATTACAAGTTGCAGGCTTTGCAACAATACGTCCTTTACGAGTGCCAGTTGTGCAACGATACTTGCGAACAGTCTTGTTTCCGCTCTTGCCAAAGATAGTTGTGACACCTTCTTCAATAATGTCGTTATATAGATCACGTAATAACATCTATCTTCTCTTACGGTTAAGAGCTTGTACTCTTTTACTTGCTGGATTAATGCGCTTAGTCTTTTTAGCTTTGCGTATCATCCTGCTGCCGAGTCTAGCTTTAGTCTTCTTAAAAGCCATACGCTTTTTAATGTCAGGCGCTGCAAAGCACTGTGCCATCTTAGCAACAACTCTATTTTTGCGGGGACCACTTGAACAACGATACTTGCGAACAACCTTCTTTCCAGAACGTGCCCATGTTTGACCTTCTTCTAGGTCTGCTTCTGTTGGATCAATAAAAAACTCACGTAATAACATATAGTTATTTATCGTGAGTGGAAGGTTACTGTAATAAAATTACAATGATGGTTGATAATAGTCCTGTTACTATTGTGCCTGCTGCTCCAATAATAACTTTGGTCATTGATTGCTGACCTGTACTAATTACAGTATGTAATGTGTCTATCTTTGTTTCTACGTTAGAAAGGCGCTCGTCTAATTGTTCGTAGCGTATTGCACATAAGTCAACATGTGCTTCTAGATTATTTCTTTCTAATTCGGTAGTACTTGGCATTATAAATCCTCAAAACCCGTCTTATCGTAGGTTGTATTCTGTAAGTAAACTCTAAGTTAGCCTTGATGTGTGATTTAAAATGCCTGGTAGTTTTTTAGGCTACAAAGTTATTTATCATCAATTTCAAAAAATATGTTGCATTTAGCGGTATCTTTGGTAAGAAAATGTGCATTATCAAACTCTGCTGTTTCATCTAACTTTGTAATGATTGGTATTAAATCAAAGTCATTTACTAGTGTTTCAACATCTAGTGCGTCTCTAAATTCCATATCAAAAGCGTATTTCCACACGCTTTGTTTAGTTTTAAATGATGTTCCTAACCCTAATTTACTAGGTACTTCGCTAATGATTGTAGGCGATCCAATGTATTCTGGATTAACTCTTAACCCAATTGTTTGCATCACAGTAAGGAAGTTTTGCTGCTGTCGATACTGTTTAGGATCTTCGCCGCGTCGACTACCGGTCTCGGTTATATCTACTAATGTATGTATTATAAATCTCATATAGTATTTAAGTCATAAAAAAACAGTCACTCGTTAAAGTGACTGTTTAGTGTGACGCCTGCCTTGCGGCCGTATATCACGATTCTAAGGTAGTTAGAATTTAGTCAATAAACTCAGCAATTAGCGTAGTTGTAATACCAGTGGTGCCGATACCAAAGTCAGCTGCTGCTGTTAGTACGCCTGTGCCTTGAATTGCAATTTGCACGTCATCAGTTGTTCCGCCTGTAAACACGCCTGATTCTGTTAATACACTAATACCTGTGATAGTATGTGCATCGTTAGTTCCTGCTACGTCACCTGCTGACACGTAAAGTACTAATGCGTCAAATTCTTCTTGAGTCATGTTAGTTTTTGCTGCGTTAATGATTCTAGTACGTGGACCTAAACCGTTACCTGCTTTTGCTGTTGCGTTTGTTGTTACTGATGCCATTTTATATTCTCCTGGGTTCTAATGGTAAAGTAAGATTCTCTTCTTACTTGTATAATATTATTTATCATCTTACTAAAAAAAGCACCGGTTGTTAGGATCGTTTAGCTCTCTTATGCACTGCTCGTAGCTGTTGAACTGCTCCTGGACCCGCTTTTACAATATCATCTATCATTTTAATAGCTGGTAAGTAGGCTGCAACCATGTTTGCACTTGCTGCTTTACCGTCCTTGGCTTGCTCTAGGAACTTCTTAGTAAGTGCTAAGTTCCTGTCTCCTACTAGATATCTATACAATGCTAGTTCGGCGCCTGTAGTACTTAGGTCAGGCGTTGATATAGTTGGTTCTGGATCTATTACACTTGCTTTTTCTAAGTTCTTAATTGCTGCAAACTTTTCAAAGTCCTCAATGATGTCTGAGCTGCGTAGTTTAGCACGAACAGCATAGATAAGGCGTGTGGATATTAAACGCTTCTCTGCTTTGGTCAAACGTGCAAAGTTCATTAAGTTTCTACGTATTGATTTGTAGTCACTGTTGCTAACTTTAAGTGCAGATTCAATTGCTTGAAACATATTGTTTAATTGCACTGGAGTTTTACCTTGTGCAACTGCGTTAATGTATCTATTAATAGCAGACGTTGGTAACTTTGTACTAGCTCGCATACGCTTTGCTGACTCAGGATCTTTAAGCTTATCCTGTGCGCCACTGTCTCCTACAAGGAAATATGTAAAGTTGTAGAGATCAGTACCCATAATGCGATACATTTTGTATTGCTCAAAGCCAGCTGTCTTCTTTGCATAACGTTGCACGTAAGCTTTAAAGTCTGGATACTGTCGCATTGTTTCCAAAGCCAACAGTGTTAGATACATACGTTCACCACAGTCAGTGTAAGTCAACTTCTTAGCATTGCCATTATCTTTGGTCATGCGCGACTCTTGCAGATCTCTTAAGAAAGAATATGATTCCTCTTGTACTGGCGGCACTTCATGTCCGCCATCTATCTCTGCCCATTGTGCTGCCGTAAACTTGTCAGTCATTACTGTGTTGCTAATCTTGCTGCTTTATCTGCTGCGCTATCATCATCAGCAGGTGCTGCAAACTCGTCATCTTCTGGCTCGTCAGCTTTAGCTGGCTCTGCCATTTTAGGTTTAACGTCTTCTGCATCTTGTGTGAATTTAATAAGCTCTTTAACTTTAGAAACTTCAACTCCAGCCTTCTTAGCAACTTCTGCAAACATTTTTGCAAGAGAGTCTTTAGGCTGCATGCCTGGTAGCGGCTTGCCTGGATCGTGTGGACCAAATGATGTTCCAACAGCAGCTAATATATCGCCAACTTTTAAAAGGTCATCTAAGCGTCTTAGTTCGTCGTCAGTCATACCTTTAAGACTACCGTGTTCGCCAGTGCCGTGACCTAGTCGATTCATCTTTTGTCCTAAAGGAGCAATAACTTTCCTTGCATAATCCGAACCATCATACTGGACTTCTGTTACTTCATTAATTTTCATTGTCTATTCCTTAATTTGGTTGCCAACGCTGACGCGGCACTAGTTTAGTCTTTGATCCTAGAGCAACGTATCCTTCGCCACCCTTCTCACCTTTTGTTGTTGCTGTTACATCAGCAGGAGCATTATCTAACTGATCAATAATATGATCCTTTACAGTCATGATCTGTTTTACAAGACCAAACAATGCAGGCAATGCCTTAGGACTTGCTGTGTTCATATCTGCAATCTTTGCTTGCTTGTTAGTACTTACCTTTGATGCACCTAGCCAGTCAAAGAAACCATTTTCAATATTCTTTAATTGCTGTGTGCGTGTCATATGGTTAACGTATGTATAAATGATGTTCTTCATATCACTTAGTCCTTGAACAGGAGCAAGAAATGCATCAACTAACTGGGCAGTTTTTGCTGCTGTAGCTCTGATACTCTTAACTTCTGATGTGTCAACTTTAGGCTGATGTGTTACATATGTCTGCCCTAGTACTACTACATCATTGCTGTTAAGTTCTTTTACATCTTTAATAGGTGTTGCAGACTTTGAACCAAACTCTTCAAGTTTTGTGTGAACTACTACACCAACTTTTGAGTTCGCTATGCGCCCACCTATTTGGCCATTCGTATCAACTGTGTACTTAACCAAGTTTGGTTCAAATTCTACTGCGCCTTTAGTTGCTGTAAAAGGCTTGCGTGGACTGTATAGCAAGTCGCCATAAACATATCCTCGGAAGCTTCCAGGAGTTGCTGATTTCATTAGTTCAAACACTTCTGCCATTTCTTCGCCGAAGTCCTTGCGCCAAGGTTGTTCTTCTACACCCTTGCCTGAATTTTGTATAAAGCGTGATAGATCATCTGCGCTTGTTGACTTGTTGCGTCCCCAACCATTTTTACCTACTAGAACAAACTCGCCGTCTGGCTCGCGTCCCCAATAGATAGTTGGATTGCCGTCCCACTTGATTGCAACATCACTGCTGTCAGTGCCTAGCTTGTCTAGAATGTCTGCTGCTTCTACTGCTCCTGCTGAGCCTTTAACAAACACAAGATCTTCTAGGTGATTATACTCGCGACCTTTAAACTCTTCAGTTAATACTGCTTCAGTTAATACTGTTCGGAACTCTTGGTATCTCATCTTATAAAGCTTCCTGATACCATTACTGAACTGTTTAGCATGTTGCCACTTAGCTCTTTAATACGTGCAAGTTGCTTGTCTTCTAGTGTTTTGTATCCAGTTGGTGTTTTAGACTCAGGTACTTCTTTGCCAGACTTTTCCATTGTTTCTTTCCACGGAGCAATTAGCTGTTCGTAGTTTGGATCGTTCTTTAACTTTGCAAGCATAGTTTCTACAGTATGCGTGTCGGCATTTGTAGCGCCTTTGCCTAACAATAATTCTGGAATACCTTTATTCCAATCGTTACTAATAATCTTGTCGCCATCATTAGGATCAACTACGCCAAACTTAGGACTAAACTTTACTCCACGTCCTCTTGCAATAGCTGATAGTAGGATAGCTCTGTCTGTACCGCCAAACTGATCTGTACCGCCACGCTTTGCATTGCGTTGATGTACTGGATCGTCTGTAAACATAAAGTCTGTTTGAACAAATCCATTCTTGTCGCTGCCTGCAATAGGTGTGCGGAAGTGTACTTGATCGCCTGCGTCTTTGATCCAGCCGTCATTTTTAGCAACAGCAACACCGTTTATTCTTTTGTTATCTACTTTACCTAGATTCATAATCTCAGCGTCATTAACGCCTTGACTCTTTAACCATACACTAAGTTTTTTAATTAGCTGCGCTTTGCTAATTTTGCTTGAGTCTGTGTTTAAGTCTAAATCACCTGATGAGTTATTTTCAAACTTGCCGTCTGCGTTCTCTTTCTTGCCAGTTGTGCCTAACCAATCTTCTTCGTCATATGTTAAGCCTGTGATCTTTTCAATAAAGTCAATCGAAGCCTGTACATCTTTAGTTGCAATGCGCTGAGTAATGGCACCTTGCTCAGTCTTAAATATGTTGCCGCCTTCTTTAAGAATCATTTTTCTTACTCTCTATTATTCTATTCATGCTACGCTTAAATTTACGTGGGTCGTTTGATTTAATACTGTTAATAAGTCTGCGTTCTAGTTCGCCAGCAGTATCTACATCATATGTAGAATGTATCCTACTTAATAAGTTAATGGCACTTTCAATGATGTTGTTAGCTGTCGCGTCGATAAGATGGTCGTTATCTCTACGTCCGTAGACATTATTAAGTTCATCAAGTATACTTCTGGTACGTTTTTTCATGATTTAAAATTCCTATACAGTATTTAGTAGACTTTGTTTATAAATATTAGTATACCGGGAGGACACTAAATGTCAATTAAAGATTTGAGTTTCAATGAACGATCCTTACTGTTTGCTAAGTTATCAAGCATAGCATATAGTAACATAAAAGAAGTAAAACGTCAAGCAAAACAACTTGGCTTTACAACTGTGGAATATTATGACAAGGAAGGGGCTCAGGCATATCGCTTGATGAACAAGATAGACTTAGTAATTGCATGTCGAGGTACGCAACCTAGTGAATTTGCTGATATAGCGGCAGACCTAAAAGCAACTCCAGTTAAAGCAGAAACAATTAGCAGAGTACACAGAGGATTCAAACAACAAGTAGATGACTTATGGCCAATGATAGTTGAAGACATTGCTCGTCCTGTTAACATGAAGAAAACACTTTGGTTTTGTGGACATAGCTTAGGTGCTGGAATGGCAACTATTATGTCTTCAAGAGCAAAGTTTAACAAAGATCTTAACGATCCTATTGAGCTGTATACATACGGATGTCCGCGTGTAGGCTGGCATGCATATGCAAAAAGTTTAGGAGTTGTACATCATAGATGGAGAAACAATAATGACATCGTCACTACTGTTCCTCTTGCTATAATGGGATACAAACATTGTGGCACTCAGCATTACATTAATGCATACGGTAATAAACGCACACCCACAGGCTGGCAAATGTTTAAAGACAGATGGCGTGGCATGTGGATGGGCATCAAGCAAGGCAAGATTGATAACTTTAGCGATCATTCAATAGTTGAGTACATCCATCACTTAAAAAACTTAGATTAATCCCAAAGGTTTTCGTAGTACTTTCCAAACAGTTTGAAGCCGTTTGTCATGCGTTCTTGGTGTGCTTTTGCACCGTCACGATCTTCCCATACAAGTTTCAATCCAAATAGACTGGTAGGATCTTTAGATTCCTCTGGTCCCATTTCTCTATACTCGTAATAGTCACCTTGCCAATCATCTTTACACTTTTGTTCGAACGCCCAAATCATTTCGCCCATGATCCAATCCCAACGTTCAAAGTGATGAGGATCAACATCGCCTGTTTTACCATATGCGGCTAGTTGTTTTTTAGTAGCACGAAGTTCTTTTGGTACATCTAGCATCTCTACCATTGGAGCACCATGTTTAGTTTCTTGTAACTGTACAAGCATAGGTAGGATAATAGGAGCAAGGGTATGATCCATACTCCAGGTATCAAAGTCATCTATATGAACAGACACTTTAGGCTCGTTTTTAATTCCCAACTTATACAGGAAGTTGTGATACCAACGATGTGTCGGGTATGGTCCTATTTTAACTTTCATTAGTTCTTCCACCACCTTATCTTTTTACCATAATCATTTTCAAATTGTTCTATGAGAGAGTCTTTTGATACAAGCTCTTTAGACTCAAAATCATCTAACCATTCACTTAATGCGTTCCAATCCTCACCGTGCATCACCGCTAGACCATATTCGAAACCATATGGTTCATCTGGAACGCCACGAATATCTATTCTACCACCAGCATAATGTGTGGTTATTTCATCATACTCTATTGTGTCACCAGGAGAGTATCCTTTGATGATGTCAGAGGTCACTGTGTGAGTTGCTTTGTGAGTAAGTCCTCTTTCAGTATACCAACTCGTATGCCAAGGACCCATCATGTTTGTGCTATAACTAATCATCCCATTCTCCAAATATTTTAGGTGCTTGCTTTTCAGCTTCTTCCATATGATATTCGCCTGGGTAATGCTTTAGGCAACGATATGCTTCTTTTCGTACAGCACTCGGTACTCGTGGTGTCTTCGTAGGATCCAGTAAGTCAACTAGAAATTGTCTAGTATAGTTAACAGCATTCCTTCTTTCATTCGGCATAGTCATAACTTACTACCTTTACGTTGTGTTCCTTTCCAGGAATAGAAAATATATTAGCATAATCTAATGCTTTGTTAATATCATTAAATACTATTGGTTCTATATTAAACATATTACATTTACCGTTGTCTTTTGTAATGAACAACCAGTCGTCTTGATCGGTAGTCAAACAAACCATAATAGCCCATTTACCATTTGTCATATCAGTTATCATTCCTGTTATCCAAATAAACTGCTAACTGACTCTTCGTTAGTTATACGACGAATTGCTTCACCAAACAAAGGCGCGACACTAACCTGTCGTGTCTTTTTGCAGTTTTTAGGACAGCGGTCTTTTATTGTGTCTGCAATTACTAGTTCTGTAAGCTGGCTTTTTTCAACCTTCTCACATGCTTCGCCACTTAGTACACCATGTGTAATATATGCACGAACTGACAATGCGCCTGCATCCATAATTGCTTTAGCTGCATTGCATAGTGTGCCTCCGCTATCAATAATATCATCAACCATAATAGCGTGTTTACCTTTAACATCGCCTATCAAGTTCATAACTTCGCTTTTGCCTGCTGATGGTCGCATCTTGTCTACTATAGCAATGTCTGCGTGGAACATGTCTGCAAACTTTCTAGCACGAACAACACCACCAGCATCAGGGCTTACAAATACTGTACCTTCCTCAATAATGACATTACGTTTAATATCTTTAGCAAATACCAAACGGCTTGTTAAGTCATCAACTGGGATATCAAAAAAGCCTTGAATCTGTCCAGCGTGTAAGTCCATTGTAAGCACTCTATCTGCTCCTGCTGTTGTAAGCAAGTTAGCAACTAGTTTTGCTGTTATAGGGGTCCTACTGGCGCTCTTACGATCCTGTCTAGCATATCCAAAGTAAGGAATAACTGCTGTAATACGTTTGGCACTTGAGCGCCTTGCAGCATCAATCATAATTAACAGTTCCATTAAACTATCATTAACAGGAGTTGATGTACTTTGTATAATAAACACATCTTCTCCACGGATGTTGTCTAGAAACTCTACATTTATTTCACCATCGGCGAATGTCTTAATGGAACTCGGTACTAGCGGAGCAAACGAATGGTCCGCAATTTCTTGCGCTAATGCTGGATTAGCGTTACCGGCGATGATCTTCATTTTCAATCTATGTCCTCTCGAATGTTATTGTTATAGTTAATTGCTTCCTGGAGAATGCTAAGATCTACATCGTGTAGTCCTGCACTGTAGGTAATAGCTTTGGCATCTTTAGGAAAGCAGTGTCCGCCATAGCCTCTGTTGGGTGTTACTCGTGTGTGACTGTTGCCTATGCGAAGATCATCACTAATACTACGTCTAACATGTTCATAGTCAGTGCCAGTAGCTTCGCATAAGTCGTGTATTTGATTAAAGAAAGCAACTTTAGTTGCTAGGAATGCATTACGGAAATACTTTGTAAGTATTAGTTCTCTTGGCGGGCAGTGCCTAACAGTTATGTTACCCATTGCCTTAATGAATATCTCTGCCCAGTATGATAAACTGCTGCCGCCCATTAGTAGTTCTTTTGTGTTAGCGAAGTCTTTTAGAGCCGTCTCTGCACGTAGGAACTCTGGACTAAATGTAATGTTACTGTTGGGATGCGATAGCATTAGTTCGTCCCATCCTTCTAAGCTGATTGTGCTTTTAATTAAAAACGGAACATCTAAGTTGCTATTAATAATATCATACACATTACTCATGTCACACTTGCCATTGTCGTCTGGAGTGCTTACGCATATAATGATTGCATCAGCGTGGCGCAAATCGTCAAAGTGTCCTAGTGCTGGATCACTAATCAATATATCAAAATAGTCTTTTAGAGCATTGTGATGCGCTTGGCCAACAAACCCGTATCCTGCAATTCCTATTCTCATACTGTAATTATAACACCATTGTAATATAAGTCAAGTTAAAAATTATAGCGTATGTCAGTTTTAATCACACTGTTATACGTCGAGTCATTAGTTATTTCTATCTTGATGTCTTTACCACATCGCTCACGTTAAAGGTAGACTCGACGTTGTCTACTGATTATTTATACTACAACTATGTTTAGTATTTGTCAAGCGAATATTACGGTATGCAGCAAACGCATAACGGGTATTTGCAAATGTATTGTAAAAACCTGCCTTTTTCAGCTCTAAACGGTGTTTTATGCACGTTAAAGTGTATAAATAACATTGTTACGTAAAGTAGTACCTGGTACTGAAGAAGTATTAGAAGCTGCAAACAAGTTTATTGAATTTGTTAACGGTAACAAGCCAAAATAATAATAAAGAGTAAAAAACGTCAGGACATAGTCCGGTGATACATTAGAGAAACAAGCAAGCCCTAGCATTGGAAACAGTGTTAGGGCTTAATCTTATGTCCAGGGACGACTTACTGCTAATGCACCTGTATTCTCATCATCGTCTGCATTATATGCATTTACTTCATAAGGGTTAGGAAGTCTGTTTTTATTGAATGTGTTTGCTGCTCTGTAATAAACTGCATCAGTATCGGCTGCTGCTAATCCTTTACGCTTTGCACTAGCAATAGCACCCTTTTGCTCTTGACGTTCTTCTTTGTTGCCAGTCTTTAATGGTGTACACAGGACTGCACTACCTTCTTCTAATCCTGCTGCTGTTAATGTCTTTGCACCATCATTAGTTTGATTAATACTCGGAGTATCATACAATGAAATTTCACCATACATTGCTGTTGTAATAGGTGCGCCTTCAACTGCTTGAGCAAGGGCTGTAAGTCCGTTCATTGTTGTTGTACCAAACGTAACCGTTAAGTCAAATACTACGCCTGTTAGTCCTTTGCAAGTGATTGTCGCCATGTTTGTATTCTCCTATACAATATTTAGTTAAATATGCTTATGATAGATATAAAACCATTCCAACAAACACTTGAAAAGCTCAAACAGGAAGGCAAGTACCGTGTATTCAATGATATACTCAGAGAACGCGGAAAGTTTCCTAAAGCTATTTGGTACGGAAAGTATGCAATCAAAGAGATTGTAAACTGGTGCTCAAATGATTACCTCGGAATGGGCCAGAACAAAATAGTCATAGATGCAATGCACACTGCATTGGATCAAACTGGCGCTGGCAGTGGTGGCACCCGAAACATCGGTGGCACTTCACACTATCATGTAGCATTAGAGCACGAGCTTGCATTATTGCATAGCAAAGAAAGTGCGCTCCTCTTCTCTAGTGCATATGTTGCAAATGAATGGAGTTTGGTCGCTCTAAAACAAATCATTCCCGATATTGTGTTTGTTAGTGATTCGAATAATCACGCCTCTATAATCCAGGGGATAAGACACAGTGGTGCTGACAAGGTTATTTTTAAGCACAATGATATGATCGACCTAGAGGACAAGCTAAAGAATGTCTCAGGAACACCGTGTATTGTGTTCGAGTCCGTGTATAGCATGGATGGAGATGTGTCGCCTGCCCTCGACATTTGCAACCTAGCGGACCAGTATGGGGCAATGACGTACATCGACGAAGTTCATGCCGTAGGATTATACGGAGAACAAGGAGCAGGCTATCTCGAGAAACTAAACCTGCAAGAGCGTGTAGATATTGTAAATGGTACCCTAGGAAAAGCTTTTGGAGTGCAGGGCGGATACATCGCAGGATGCGCAGACGTCATAGACGCTATCCGTTCTGTTGCTTCAGGCTTTATTTTTACGACAAGTTCAAGTCCAGTGATGGCAGCCGGTGCGCTTGCTTCTATCAAATACTTGCGTGATAATAATCAACTCCGTGAAGCACATCAAGAACGTGCTCGCAAACTAAAACATCGTATGATCAAAGCAGGACTAGAACCGATGCCGTGTTCAACAACACACATTGTACCATTGCTTATCGGAGATGCTAAAAGGTGTAAAGCTATTAGCGATGCACTGTTAGATGACCATGGAATATATGCACAAGCAATAAACTTTCCAACGGTTCCAGAAGGGACTGAGAGATTACGCTTTGCTCCTACTCCCTTTCATACAGACGGTATGATAGAAGATTTAATTAAAGCATTAAAAGAGGTAATGAATGAACATTAAAAAAGCATTTTGGTTCAGCTTAGGCTGTCTATTGTTAGTTGTCGCATTTATCGGCATCTATCTTCCAGGACTTCCATGGAGCACACCAGCAGTAGGTGCAGCATATTGTTTTGCTAAATCAAGCGATCGTATGCACAACTACATAATGAATCATAAACTATTTGGCCCGTTCCTACGTGGCTGGTCTGAGAAGCGAGTCTTCCCAACTAAATTCAAATACTTTATGTTGATAACAATGACGTCAAGTGTAGCAGTACTTTGGTTTACTACAGGTAATCCTAAAGCTGTACTATGGAGCGGATTGTTCATGATTCTTGTGGCCGGATGGGCTTGGCGCTTCCCCGGATCACATGAAGAACATGCCAAACGAGTTAAACTAGGCAAAAAGATTGCTTGGTTAAAGTAATACGCTTACTATAAAGTAATTAGGGCAGCTGACACTTATGTTTTAGTTGCCCTTTTTTATGACGAGACAAGTTACCTGGATCATACATCTTCCCACAACATTCTGTCTTAGGACGTATTACACCCTTCAGTCTTAAACTCTTAGCTAAATTATCTGCGGCACTACGCTTCTTACCTTTGTTGGCTGCACTTATCTTTGCCTTCCAGTCAGCTTTCTCTTCTTCAGTACGATTGTTTAATGCTGCTGCTACATTGTCTACCCATTCTTTAGGCTTAGGTACACCTAGCTGTCTTTCTCGATGTATTTGACTAGCACTGTCAGGATACTTCCAGCCCTCTTGCTTACGCTTGGCATTAGACTGCTTCATACGCTTGCTCTGTGCTTGCTTAAATTCTTCAGTACGTATTGATCCGCTTGTACCATCGCCGCCATCTGTTTGATTACGCAGGATGCCTGTGCCTAAGTCCTTGCGGCCATACTTTGCAATTAGCTCTATTTCTAAATCAAATGCTGCTTGCTCAGATAAATTCTCTGCAATCATAACTCTACGTTCTGTAATAGGTAACGGTAGTCTATGTCCTTCGTTAATGCGATTAGCTTTGCCCTTACCAATATAGTAAGGTGTCTGATCTTCACGTAGGTATTGATAGACGTAATAAATATTCATGTTGTTGTCCTCCAAGACGATAAAGTAGTCAAGTGTTCTAGCACTGTGGACTACACTTTTATTTATCTAATTGCTTGGAGTTATCCAGGTTATGACTAAAGGTAAGCACTCCAACTAGGATGTGCCATTGACATATCTAATTGCTTGCGCCTGTTAACTAGATCGTAATAGTCTGGTGCGTATGGTTGCCTAATAGGTTTCATACGAGTCTCACTGCCTTTGCGATTATTACATGGCCCACAAGCTGCTACAATGTTTGTCCAGTTAGTTTTACCGCCTAGTTTGATTGGTATCACATGGTCAAGTGTTAGATTGCTTTTAGTGTAGGGTGTGTTACAATACTGACAAGTATACAAGTCACGCACATACAAATTAGCTTTAGAAAAACGTGGCTTGTGTTTGCGCTTCTGCATAGTCTTGAGCATCATTACTGCTGGCACACGAGTCTCCCAACTCTCACTGCGCACCATCCAATCGTCATACCATTCTAGCACATGAACTTTGTCAAGCCATAGGTATGTAATCGCTTCTTTCCACGCGATTGCGCTGAGTGGCAAATAGCTTACAGGTTGTGCATCTGCGTTCAGTAATAATACTTGACCCAAGGGATAATCCTATTATTGTGAGTAAGGTGTAAACTTTGTTCCTGCTGCAATTACACATGCAACACTGTCTGGGTATAATGCTATCAAACTCCAAGTTCCGGTGTCTTGGTTAACAAAATACATCATGGCGCTTTCATATTTGGTTCCTTCAGGACCAAACTGTACACCTTGTGCTCGTATTAGGGGTTTCTCGCCCCAGTTCACAACTGTATTTTGTGTTATTTGTTTAACGGGTCCACAATCTTGTACGCCGATGAACTTCATTTGCTTTGCATTGGCTGGTAGGGCTATAAGGATAAGGGTTAAAACTGCTATAATTTTGTATATCATACAAATACTTATACGTTTAGAAATAAGTATCGAATACGTCTTGGCTATACTCTGCGACAGCATTGTGCCACAAGCTCTTGTCAGCTAGTTCTATAAGTGCTTGGCTGGGTTTAGATAGCAGTAGCCATTCTGGCTTACGTGATCGAAGCTGATGCTCTAAATCAAGTGCGTCCCATCCTTCAAAGCCTAAAAATAATCTATACCATTCAGGTACATTTCCCATCTCTAGCTTTTCCATCATTAAGTCATCTGAACTCATACATAAATGATCGTTGATCTGTATAGTGTTTGAACTATACCATTCGTCAGTATGTAACATAATCATTGCTGATTCGTTATTGTCGCCGCCAATGAATAACCTGTTGTCGCCATACCAGTCAATGTTTTTATCTGCCATTATTTCTTTAAGATCATACCCACTGAGATTGTTGAGTATTAACCCAGTAGTACTGTTGGGATTGCTATCCGTGATGTATACAACTTGCTCTCCGCAATTAGGATGGGAATGAACAGGGTGTGCTATAAGTAAACTACCTGGGCGTATTTGCAATGTTAATTCTTCTTGCTCTTGCTGCCGCTTTTAACAGGGCCGCTGCCATAGAAAGGCATTGGGCCACCGTACTTCTTGCCCCTAACTTTCTTTTGGTCTACACTCTGTCTTGGCTCACCGGCTTTGATTTTAAACTTGCGTTTGTGAGTGCGCTTGCGCAGCCCTTGACTCTTACAGCTTGCCAAGGCGCTTGCACCTATAGCACTGTCTGACTTTGAGCTCTTACATAGGCTGGCTGTTGCAGCCCAGTCCGCAAGTTCTTCTTCGCTTTCTAGTAGTTCGTTTATTCTCATAAAGTTATTTATCTGTATTTGTCAGCTGGATTAACAGAACTGTCAAACGTATCATCAGCGCACAAGGCAAAGCTGAGAACCTTTCTAGGTCCTTTTGTCGTGTTGATATCTATCTCTCCACTTTTCTCGTGGAACTCTATTTTCGTGATCTGTGCTGGCTCACGATTAGCTCCTACTAGTATGGTCTGTCCTAACTCTAGATTAACGTTCAAGTTTCTTAAAGTACTCATGGGATATCTCCTGATGTGGAACACGTTTAATGTTCAGTAATATTTATCTGAGTTCGCAGGTTCGATAAGTAAATGTATAACACATAAACGGAGTAACTACAAATGGATATCAAAGACATACCTGCTGGCGAGAGCTGGGGCTGTCGTTTTCGTACTACTACTTTCTTAGACAAAGAAGGCACACCAGTACAAGCAAACTCTCTCAGCATGGGGCAAGCACATCCTGGCACACCTGGCGAGTATGAAGGTATAGGAGTTATACAAGTGCGCGACACAGAAGCAGAACGTGTTCAACTGCAAGACGTTGAAACGCTGCGTGTGTTCACAGTAGAGTTCAAAGACTGCTGGGACATCGATACTATAGAATGGACTGAGGCTGAGGAAGCTTGATATGAACAACGACGAATGGGATGATGATGAAGAACTCTCCAATGAAGAAATACAAGCAGCTATTCAAATGGCAGTGGGTGAACTACTAAACATAGCAAGTATTGCTGCGGACCTACAAGCCACTGACGAAGCTGCTGAAGAGATATACAGCATGTGTGATCTTGTAGCAGAGTACCACGGCATTGAACGTGCTAGAATTGAAGTTACAGAAAACTCAGACGGTAGCGTTACTAGTAGACTCAAAGGCGAAGGCGTCACACACACAGAAGCACCTGCTCGTACTAGTAGTATTCCTGGAAGTATCCGTACTGGGAGCAAACTAAAGTTTAGAGTTATAGACAAAGATGATGCTAGAGACCTAGGTGACGACGAAGGACCACAGTAACTCAACCTCACTACTAGAAACAAATAAATACTAGTAGTTAAGGAGCACACAATGAATAAAACTCGTTACAGAATAATAGACCTTGACACAGATAGTATAGTAGCAAATGGCATACACACCCTCCCACAAGCAAAACTAACACTAGAGCAATACGAACTCAACTATCCTACATGCAAGTTTGAAATAGACACATATATCAAACCTTAAAACAAGTATAATTAAAACCACACATGAATAAACAAGACATTATCAAACGTCTGACTAATACTCAGTTAGACATACACGAACGTGAAAGCCTCTGTCAACTACTACACTACCTACATGCAGAAGGTGTAAACAACACTAGTAGTAACAACAACAACACACGCTCACACAAGCGTAGTAGTAACACTAGTAGTAACACTAGTAGTAAGAACTACAAAGGTAAGAACCCTGAAGGAAGAATCAAAGATTCATCCCATATACGCACTAGTAGTAACACACGCTAAGACTATAGTACGAGTGAAGGTAAAGGATCCTTTACCCATAGAGCTATTGACTGCGTGAAGGAAGAACCAAAGATTCATCCCACATACACAAAGGCCCCGCTGCTACACATGTGCATGAGAGAGCCTGGTTCGCATACTAGTAGTAAGATGTTGGATAGTACGCGAAGTACCTAAGAGTACCTAAAAGTATTTGAACTATGCCACTCGTCACCACTCACAAGAAATTTTTTCGTACTGTATATAATCACAGTAACTGTCTCCTAAAGTGTTACATTATAACATGACTTCACCTTAAATCCACCGTGAAAAGCCAGAATCAACCACATTCTTGTGGTTGACAAGCTCGTAGTAACCGTGTAAAGCACAAAGGCCCCGCTGCTAGTGGTTGTGATTACCGTACGTGTATAGGTTCAACTCTAGTTATAGCTGTCTGACTACTAGTAGAGGTTCAACTACTAGCTTATGTGCGCACACTAGTACTAACACGTGGGTTATGGAGTACAATAGTATATGGTAGACTACTAGTAGTATAGTGTAGTTTAGCAGCTTGTGCATATGCTCTTGCTACGTTAGCGTTACTACAGTATAGTACTACTACGTCGTTGACTACTAGTGAGTACTTGTTGCCTGTTTGTATGACATCAATTGTGTGCATACTAGTACTTACCTGTAAAGGCCCCGCTGCTAGTGGTTAGGTTTTGATGATATGGTTGACAAGCGGGCCAAGTGGTGTTATAATAGTTATATTGAATAAGGGGTAAAGGTGATGCCAAACCATTGGGCTAGTGTTAAACAAACAGCAGGAGATATTAGTGTGGACCAAGAGGCGCAACTGCTGCTTCATGAGGTTCTTCATGTGCTGTATTCGTCGGCGGTGGATGAACAAGATGGACAAGTCAACAGAGATCAAGTGGCTCAACTACTAGTAGACAAGTTCCGCCAACACAGCCACTAATAGGTTGACAAACACTAGGTTCGGTGCTATACTAGTTATAGTAATTAGGCAAACACACTAGGAGCATTACATGGGCAAAGAACTCAAGTCTAAATTAATGCAGCCCTACACCGAGATTGATCGTGTGACAGCTGATGTGAATCCGCTACTAAGTGCAGGAGTGTTGATGGCAAGTGCCCTGCGCATATACAAGACTGTGTTAACACCACAAGAGTTCGCTGCCATAACTGAATTCATTCGAGACCAAACAGATGAGATCGAACCAATTGAGCCTGTGCCCACGAGGGTTGGAGAGCGTTGGTTCGACTCTTCAGAAGGCGTGATGTACGAGTATGTCAATGATGGTACAGACGGTGCATGGTTAGACATTGGTGCGGGCAGCAGCAGCAACATGTCTAGCGTGTATGAGTATAGTAGACCTGCAAGAAAATGCAATAGAAAAATTGTAAATTAGGACTTGACAGTATAGCATTTAGGTGCTATACTGCATGTATAAACTAAAACAAAGGGCAAACAAAATGGGCTTACTAGCTAATCATCTTAAAATGGCATACTGCGACTTCATTGCTGACCGTGTGCGCAAAGCACTAGTCAATGACCAATGGACCATGCAGGATGGCGAAAACTTAATTGACGACATCGGCAACGTGCAAATGGACCTGCACCCAACTGAGGGTTACCTTCTAAGTACTGCCAAGTCAATCACTGTACATGACGTCAACGGCAAAGCTTACATTGTTAGCATACAGGAAGCGCCAATACTAGACAAATAAAAGGTTGACAACATAGCACTTCGGTGCTATACTATATGTATAGTAACAAACAAAGGGCAATCATTATGTGGAACACTGTAAAGACTTTCAAAGTAGGTAACTTCGATGTATCAGTTGCGTGGGCTTATGAAGATATGCCAATCCGCGATTGCTTCGAAGAAACAGAAGAAGAGTTTGCTGCGATGCAGGCTCGCTGCGATGACTACACTGACACTCACTACCAGCTGCGGGTTTTAGCCGAGTATGATGATGTTGAGATGGGCAGCGCATATATAGGCTCGTGCTATGCTGCGGGAATGGATCCAGCACAAGACATCAATGATGGTGTTGGCGGATACTTAGAGGACTTTGTAAGCGAAGCAGTCAGCGAAGCACAAGACGAAGCGGTTGCAATGATTGATAGATTAAAGGCAGATTTCTTAAATTAGGGGTTGACAAACCAGCACACTGGTGCTATACTATATGTATAAGTTAATAAAGCAAAGGGCAAATAAAATGGGTACTAGAAGCGCAATAGGTTACAAACTTCCGAATGGTAAGATCCGTGCAAAGTATTGTCACTGGAATGGCTATGTTGATGGCGGCGTTGGTCAAACTCTACAAGAGAGCTACCAAGCTGCGTTTAAAATTGGTCGTATGGTTGAGCTAGGTGACATGAGTACACTAGCTGCTGAGATTGACGACTGCGTGTTTTACGGTCGTGACAAAGGCGAAACTAACGTAGACGCACAAGACTACGATGACATTATTGTCTTCGCCTCCATCTTCGAAGGCTGCGAATACTTTTATGTATGGAACGGCAACGAGTGGTTGGTTAGTGAAGGCAACTTGGTGTTTAATCGTGTAGAGGACTTGCTGGAAGTATTAGCTGCCTAAACAAATAGGTTGACAGTATGGCATTTAGGTGCTATACTATATGTATAAGTTAATAAAGCAGAGGGCAAATTATATGACAGACTTTAGAGATCAAGCAATCGAGCTAGTTGAAGACGGCAACTTAGATCCGATGATGGCGCTGACTATGTGTCTCAAGTGGATGAGCAATGACGAAGTTGGCGAGATGCTAGACGCTAACGAGTTGAGTGAACGCTTCCAGGAAGAGGATGACGGACAACCAGACGAAGCACAGGAGTGGGCCGACTTTGACCCAGACTGTTAATGGCCGGCGCTGACAACACCAAGATAGTATACGTCATAGTGGCACTAGAAGTCCTACGTGACGCAGACATTCAAGACATCATGAGCGAATGTGATTACTCGTTTGAACACTCAGACATCGTTGAAACAGAACTTATGGGAGAGACTGATCATGCCTAATTGGTGCAACAACTCAATCACAATCACTGGTCCAGCAGAGAAGATCCTGGACATATGGTCTAAGGCACAAGATCCTGATTCAGGTTTGTAAGCTATTGATATCATTGGGAATCTTTTTTGCAGATAATGGTTGACAACCATGCAATACCGTGTTATAATATATTATATTAACAATTAGAGCAAGGAGCATTGCATGGGATACTACACTTACACTGAAGCACCAATAGGCAACTTCATTGAGAAGGAGCATGGTCACAACTTTGAATACTCGCTGAACGAGGAGCAGGATGACTACTCCAAGAGCATTGTGGAGAACTATCCACACAAGGTATGGGTTGGCTCGCACCAGATAGGCGGTGACAGTGGATGGCGTTATGCGAACGTGAAGAAGACTGTGGCTTACATCATCGTAGCCGAAGATGATGGCGGCGGTCCTGTAGTTGAGCGTTGGTTCCTAAAGAAACATGATGAATATGTAATTAGGGGTTGACAAATCCGTATAGTGTGCTATACTGTATATAACAGTTAAACAAAAGGGCAAAGAATATGACACTAGCTATAACAAGCAACCACCAAGAACGTCCAGTAATAAGCTGGCACGACCTAACACCCAAGCAGCAGAGCGAGTTCAACTACGATAGTGCTGAGGAATCGGACTTCGTTATCTACAAGAACTGGCCGTACGACATAGCTGAATTCATGGCAGTACGGCACGACACTAACAGCGACCTAGCCTATCAAGCATGGGACGGGTATAGTGGAGATTCCTTCTTCTCAGGCGTACTAATCAAGTTCGCTCCTGACTACGATACCGTAATCATGGGCAGGTACACAAGCTAAATCGTTACCCGAGATCAACGAAGCACTCTACGACTATAGGAAGTAAGATTATCTATAAGTAACGGGCTAATCGTCCTCCCGATCTAGGACGATACTATCTGAGGGAAAACCAGAGAGTTTGCAGATAATTAACTAAGGGGAAGACCATGACATATCAAGAAATGATGCTTAGAGACTTAAAGAATGGCAAGACAGTATCACCACTAATGGCGCTAAGGAATTACGGGTGTCTAAGGCTTGGTGATGTAGCCTTCCAGCTTAGAAAGAAGGGCTATAAGGTAGTTACTACAATGGTTGAGAGGAATGGCAAGAGATACGGGGTGTATTCGCTATGAGCGAGAGTAAAGTGAAAATACAACACCGAGACAGAGTTGGGATGCAGGAAGCTACCTACATACTAACCCCTGAAACAAAAAATCCATGGCTGCTATTTGAAGGCGATGCAGACTATCTAGCAGTAAAACAACTCCAAGCCACCATAGCAGAAATGGGGAACGTAATAGGAAACGATCAAGCCCAGATAAAGTTTTATAGGGATGCCGTAGCAGACAAAGACGCCGAGATAGCAGAGCTTCGAGAAGAGGCCGAGATATCTGCTGCAACTATTGAAATGCAGGCCGTCATACTAACTGATTCGGTCAATGCGATTAGAGGCGAACCGCCTGAGCTTACTTTGTGGAGCCATCACGATTTAGCTGACTTGATAAAGAACGTACTAGTCATTAACCCTATAGGTGATAACAAATGAATTATTTTGAAAGCTTGAGCTTAGTTATTATTTACATAAGCGGCACTTTTTGCGTGATGTGGGGAATTGCTTGGCTTATCGAGCGCACATATAAAAAGATTCAGATATTGGCCGGGCTGATTGAGTTTCTGATATATCGAAAAAAGATATGTGCGTGATCAGGTCCATGGCGCTGTTACAGACAACAGTTTTGATGTTCCATTTTATATCTAAATGAGAGGTTGACAAAGGCAAAAAAGGTGTTATACTGTATATAACAGTTAGGAAACATCCTGGCTGACACTTAAACTGAAAAGGTAATTTAAATGAGCTTTACAACTATTAAGACTGACCAAAAGACTTTCCTAGAAACATACCTACGTGGTACTGGCAAGACTCTAACTGCTGCTGATGCGAACGCTCGCTTTGGTATCAAGAACCTTCCTGCACGTATGTCCGAGCTTCGAGCTGCTGGCTTGAACGTTAAGACTGATGTTGCTACAACTGGCAAGACTCGCTATGCTGTGACAGCACGTGATGTTGCTGGAAGTCGCGCTAAGATGTTCGTTTCATAAGAAGCTGAACTAGCGAAAGAAAAGTGTCGGAAACGGCACTTTTTTTTGGATTAGGGGTTGACAACTGCGTTAAAGATGCTATACTATATGTATAGTTAAGCAAAAGGGCAAACACAATGAATAAGACATTAACAACTGGACTAGTACTAGCAGGCACAATAGCAATAGCAATTGCAGCCAACAGTGCTTTATCAATGCCAGATGCGTACTTCAGCTACGCCACCAACGAATGTGTTAAGGTTGTGAACTACACAGATGAGATCTTCAGCTGTGATAACCTTCCTTCCAAGTTTAACCATGTATGGGTACAATAATATGGACTACCAAACACTGCAAACCGTTATCGAAGATTTAGATCGTGTGCTATCGCTGCGCGATGGAATTGCGGCACAGTGCCGTATATTCCGCCACCAGTTGTTCCAAAGCCAGAGCATAGAAAAACAAAAGTAGAATTTCCATACGAAAGTTCTGCAAAGCAGCCAAAAAAGCTACTGGCAATAGACTTTCATTTTTACGGCGACACAAATCCCTATATTGCTAGTACGCCAGAAAGCGCAAAAAAACAGATAGATTTTTATAAAAGTTTTAATTTCAGTACACAGATAAAATATATAAAACACTGTCTTGAAAATAAAGTTTGGCTCGCAAAAGATGGTGTAGTTCATCATGTAACTGCAATGAGTTCGGCACATTTGCATAACACGATCAACTATATAGAAAGACGCATAGCGAACCGTGAAACTTGCGTTTTTGGACTAGGTCCAGATTGGCTACCAATTTTAATAAAGGAGACTGAAAGACGGTTAGAAAAAGAAGGTATTTAAAATTAAATTAATAAACTCAGGAGTTTTAAAAATGACAGAATTTAATCACGATTTGGAATTGGACCATATTGATATGGTAAACCTTCTTGCAAAAGATGGCGGCGAAATAATCTTAGGATTAAATCAAGAAACCGCCCACTGTTTGCACATGGCAATCGGTATAGTCGGTGAAGTTGCAGAGCTTACAGAGGCTTTGCTAAACCATGATCGTATAAATACTGTTGAAGAGTTAGGCGACACTCTTTTTTATATGGCCGGTTTACAAGAAGCATATGGAATTGAAATTCCGCATTGCATTTTTGTTCTTCGGTTTAGTGGAAATACGCGAATGGACTGCATTCTTCAAATGTCTATAGCTGCTGGAGATTTGCTAGACGAAGTTAAAAAACAAGCGATTTATTGCAAAGAAGTTGATATGCAAATCGTCAAAGATAGAATGGCGATTTTAAAAGCTTGCATGGAAGTCGTTTTTAAAATGGAAGAAATAACCCGCGATGAATGTTTGTTACATGTTCGCGCAAAACTTTTAACTGGTAAAAATGCCAGATATAAATCTGGTTACACTGACGAGGCAGCAAGAGAACGCGCCGATAAAAACGGCGAACAATAAACCGAAACATAAACAAAAACTTTATCAAAAACGGAATGTAAAAAAATGGCTATATTAATTCAGACAGTGTTGGAAGCGGTTGAAGATCACGGCATAAAAATACTCGTACACGGACCAGCAGGAGCGCCGGACTCATAATCCGTAGGTTCCGAGTTCGAGTCTCGGAGGGCCCACCAAATATGTCTCCTTAGCTCAGCTGGATAGAGCAACGGCCTTCTAAGCCGTAGGTCACAGGTTCGAATCCTGTAGGGGACACCAACTTTTCGGTTGACAAGATAGCATTGTGGTGCTATAGTATATGTATAAGTTAAACAAGTAGAGGAGCACTATACAATGTCAACACAATTACGCAACGTACCAGACTGCACATTCCAAAACGAATTGACTCAGACAATAAATTGGGATACTGGTTATTTTGAAGCTAAAAGAGACCATAGTCAAATTGTTAAAGATTTCCATAATAATATTAAAAGTATGAAACTCGAAAGAGCTACTGAAATAATGAATAGAGATCACAATTCTATGACCAAGAAGTATTTTGGACCTAAGTATATTAAGTATTAGTAATTTTAGATATTCAAACTGGTATGATAGGAAAATTAAATTATGAGTTTAGCAAAGAAATTGTTAAATAAAGTAGAAGAAAGTAATATACATGAAGCTGATATGACTAAATCATATGATGGATTTCACTTGCTTAATTTTAAGACTGGTAAAATTACCAATCATAAGTATATTAAAGGTATTAAAAGTACCGAAGTTGAAAACGAAGCTATAGATAAAATGAAGAAGGAGACTGGTGATAGTAATTTCGGAGTTCATGGTTTCATTAAGAAAGGTGAGTGGGTTTAATCTACAAAAACTTAGATCCGAAGACAAAACCTATCATACGACTAAGTCGTATGATGGGTTAATAATTATTGGAATTTGGGTAAGCAAGGTGTAAGTAAAGATATGATTGAAGAAGGTAAAGTATCTAAAGGCGGAGTAAATAGAAATCCTCCTACATCAGAGAGGCCAGGTCCTCCTGCTAGACAACGTTCTAAAAATAATATTGATTGGAAAGAAGTTATGGATATGATCTTTGAGGTCATACCAGAGAGACACTGTAATTAGGAGTTGACAACTAGCATTTAGATGTTATAATAGTATTATAAACAAACAAAAGGGCAAGCACACATGAAAAACTTATTTGAAACTCCCCAAGCACAGAAGCAACTTGCAGCCGTAGGGCGCCAGATGCAAGACTACTCCGAAGACTTTGGTAAGATACATGGCCTCAAGCAATTGAAAGAAGGTGGTCTACGTATACTCAATGAGCTAAGCCATGTAGGCGGGATGCTTATCCGTTATGGTGTGACTTTTGGTACCCAGCTCAAAGACTTTACAGATGGTGATTACCAATTGATTGCAGAGTTTATGAGGGGAACTTACTCAAACGATTACTTGAAGGAGTTGAAGTAATGGCGTTCTGTGTTAGCTGTCATACATTGGAGAAGCAGTTCTTTGCTCCTCGATGCAGTGAGTGTAATGAAGAGACCAGGTTCCTGATGCAGTGTCTTGGTAGTCTAGTATATACCACAGCCTATGTTGGCGGCATTATACTGTTTGGTTATTTTATATTATCTGTTAATTAGGGGTTGACAATCCTGTAATAGATGCTATACTATATGTATAAGTTAATAAAGCAGAGGGCAAATTATGTATACACTAGAACTTTATAAGACGGATGCAAGAACCAAGTCAGGCGAACGCCTAGTAGAGAAGCGTGACGGTTGTGGCGCACTAGGATCACCTAAGCTTGCTTGTGAGCTGCACTATGCTAAGATGTATCCTGCACCCAAGTGGCGTACAGAGATTCACGAAACAATGGTTACATCTCGTAACATGATGAACGGCAAAGAGTTTAAGGAGCGTTACGACACTCCCTACTATTGTTCACCCAGTTCCGAAACCTACTGGAGTATGTAAATGAGCTATGACCCAACTCCTTTAGTTTCACCAGAGTTTGATTGCAGTCTAGTAGAAGAAGGCCGCAGGGAGAGTGTGGATGCAACGGACCTAATCCTAAAGGACGGTTGCATGGACCACCCGGGAGACATCATTGCTAACATCCTGCACTGGTGCGATCACTATAGCGAAGACTTTGAAGACATCCTGCGCCGTGGCAGGGACTATCATAAAGATGAACTAGATGGGTTGAAAATTAGGGGTTGACAGGTTAGCTGTTAGGTGTTATAATAGTATTACAAATTAAGTAAACACAAAGGGCACGACATGGGCTACATCATTTACCGCAAAGACACCACAGCTATTCCTGCGCAATTGCGTGACAAGATATACAAGACTGTACCAGCAGCAAAGGCAGCACTGACTCGCTTCAACACTGCGTGGGCTCAGACACGGGGCAAGCTGGGCAACGAACCCGACGCACCTCAGTTCACAATGGCTATTGCCGAGTCAGAATACTATGCTAAGAACATTGAGAAGACTGTGACACGAGTCAACATGATGAGCGGGAAAGAGTATACTGAGTCAGTGAACACGCCGCTGTTCATGTCTCCCAGCTCAGAAACCTACTGGAGCCAGTAAGAAAAAGGTTGACAAGTGCTAGTGTGTGTGCTATACTGTATATAACAGTTAGATAAACGTTAAACAAAGGACAGGGCAAAACATGCAGAACATTAAGATAGTAAATGGTACTTACAGACTACGTGGCAAAGAAACAGATATGAGCGGTATGATATTTCCAATGGCCAAAGAGTTTACTCTAGGCACTAGTGGTGGAGCTGTTACAGTTGACAGTACTACTGTTATTGGATTACCAAATCGTAACATTAAGATCAAATGTAATAACCCAGAGGATTACGAGCTGGTTGGAGATGATGTCAAAACAGAAGTCGTTGAAGAGTCAGACGCTGAAATTGTAGAGCGCATCAGAGAACGATTTGACATGCTCAAAGACATGACCAAAGCCGTCAAAAAGGGAAGCGTCAGAGCAATGATTGTTTCCGGTCCTCCGGGTGTAGGCAAGAGCCACGGTGTTGAGGAAGTGTTGGATCGTTATGCAACTATGGAGATGATGGGAGCAGGCAAGACACACGAAGTCATCAAAGGTGCTATGTCGCCAATTGGTCTCTACTGCAAGTTGTACAAGATGGCAGACAAAGGTAAGGTAGTTGTGTTTGATGACTGTGACAGCATCTTCCAGGATGACCTAAGCTTGAACATATTGAAGGCAGCACTAGACAGCAAGAAGAATCGTTGGATCCATTGGAACACTGATTCATTCAAGTTGCGCAACGAAGGTGTGCCAGACAAGTTTAAGTTTGAAGCTAGTGCAATCTTTATCACAAACATGAAGTTTGATAAAGTCAAAGGCAAGTTGCGTGAGCACTTGGAAGCATTAGAGTCACGCTGTCACTACATGGATCTAACTATCGATACCGACAAAGAGAAAGTATTACGTATAAAGCAAGTCATCTCAGATGGCATGTTGGATGATCGTAAGTTGTCAGAAGATGTTAAAGTTGACATCATGGACTTTGTTGAAATGAATATGAGTAAGCTACGCGAACTGTCACTTCGTACAGTACTAAAGGTAGCAGACTTAGCTGAAGCTTTCCCAACTAAGTGGGAAGCGATGGCGGAAAATACCGTTATGCGTCGAGCATAACGCTCCGCTTCATGTGTAAGGGCAGCAGCGCACCCTGTGGTGTTGCCCAACAAGGACAGACTAGATTGTGCCCTCGATCGAAGCTGTCCGAACAGAGCTAGTAAGGATGTGCCCTCGTCCAAGCTAGTTCATAAGAAGCCGAAGTAGCCATTAAGAACTGTGCGGTAGTTGGTAGTAAAAGCTTGTGCCCTCACGCTTTGCTACCTTTTTAGAAGCCCTGCTCAGTATGCCCTTACTGAGTGGGGTTTTTTCTTTTCTAAATACCAAATGAGTGGTTGACAACCCAGCAATACCATGCTATAATATATACATATTAAACAATAAAGCAAAGGGCGAATAATGATGATCTACGCAGAACTACTTGACATCCTAAAGAACATGACTCCTGATCAACTCGCGGACACTGTACAGGCATACAGTGGTGACATTGATGATACTATCAAGGTGATCGGAGTCTCAGAGAACACAGACCAAGAGATGGGCGAAAGTATCCCAAACTTTAGTACTACACAAATATTCTTGATCTTAGAGTAAATTAGGGGTTGACAAGATGACACTTCGGTGCTATAATGTATATACAAACTAGCAAAAAGGGCAAACAATATGAATTATCTAAGAGTTGACGTTTACCGTAACGCAGGCATTGATTGTAGCGCACGTGGTGTTACCAGCGACGAATCAAATATGATGGTTGTTCCTTGTGTGAGCGGACCTATCACTGCTGAACAAGCTGAGCTCAATGAGTATGTGATCCTAGTTCCAGGTAAGGCAGGCAACAGGATGCATGTTAAACCAGAAGGCGTTGGACGACATACTATGTTCGGTGGTAACTTTGTTTACTCAAGTGACAGCCGCTTTGGTGAAACCTACGGTAGCAACCCAGTTCATGTACATGACAGAATTGAATATTAGGGGTTGACAGAGTAGCATCCAGGTGTTATACTGTATGTACAAAATGAGAAAAGGAAGAGAAAATGAAAAATATTGAGCAATGGTTGTATGTGAGGGAGTTAACCCAGAAAGATAAGCGTGGTCGACCGATGCATCTCCAGCAAAATAACAAAACTGGTGAATACCGATCAGTATGCGCATAAGAGCGTATACTGTTAGTATAAGTTAAATAAACCATAAGGGCAAACGACATGGCATATGTAAGCAAGCAGGACAAAGCAGAACTAGCACCGGGCATCAAAGCTGTTCTTAAGAAGTATAACATGAAGGGCAGCATTTCAGTTAGACATTACTCAACTCTAGTAGTTAAGATCACACAAGGCGCAATTGACTTCAGTGATTACTTCACACATGGTGAAGGTTACATTCAAGTGAATGAGTACTGGATCGATCAACACTATTCACGCATTCATAAGGCGTTCTTAAACGAACTGTTGGCTGCTATGAAAGGTACCAACTACTATAACAATGATGATTCGATGACTGACTACTTTGATCGTAGCCACTACACTAACATCTACATCGGTGCGTGGGATAAGCCATATGCATTCGTCAAAGGCAGCATTAATGTTGATGCAAGCCTTAGAGCAGACCCAAACAAAGAAGCATACCTAGTAGCGCAATAAGAGGTTGACAGTATGGCACTTCGGTGTTATACTGTATACAGTTAAACAATAAAGCAAAGAGGGCAAACTATGCAAGCATTAAACAAATACGTTGAAGAGAAGAATCGTTGGAACGCATTCTTCGGACAGACTAACCTACTCACACTAGACACAGCATCAGGACGCAAGGCAATAGCTGAGCAACTTGACTGTGATCTATCACCTGAGAACCTACACTGTGATGGAGAGATAAGCCAAGCACAGGCAATGAAGAAGTATAGAGCACTCAGCAAGGCAGCTGAACAACTACTTAAACTAGACCCAACTCAAACTGTAGAGGAGTTATACTAATGACTATGATGAACACTGTAATAGACCAAGTAGCACGTATGGATAGCGCAGAGCTTAACCGTGTAGTGGATGCAGTCAAGTTACGCCGCACGTTTATAGCCAAGGAGAGCGCCCGTGGCCTGTTCATAGGCGACTATGTTAGCTTTGCTAGCAAGCGTGGCACAACTGTACAAGGCACAGTTACTAAGGTCAACACCAAGACTGTAGTAGTAGACACAGTAAGGGAAGGACGCTGGAAGGTCACTGCTAGTATGCTAACACTGTTGGCTGCATAGGATAGTCACAAAGTCAAGAGTCTTTTTCCCATCCCCGGGGGCGTAGTGTTTTTGCACTACGTCTTTTTTTGACTTTAGTTAATGGAAAAAAAATTTATTTCTTTTTTTTATTTTGTCGGGCCCGGGGGCTATATAAAGATATTTGCTAATAACTACAGCTAACGCTTAATGGAAAGTTAAGGGGTAAAAATCACCTACCAACTTCTATAAGTACTCCACCCCAAGATATCGCAGCGCATTTTTTCTACGCTACACAAACCTTTCCACTGTATATAATCACAGTCCTAATTTTTTTGCGCATATTTTTTTTAATCTCTGTAGAACCTTTTTCGAGCGTAGCACACACAGTGAGTGCAGAGGTCGCTTTACGAAGTAAAAGACTTCCCAACGAGCTGTAGAGCTTTAGCTCTTTCTCTGTGTACGTTAGTAGCTTACTGCGAGTGTTCGGTCCAGCTACAAGGTAAGAATAGGATTCTTACTGTGTGCAAGTACTGTTAAATACGGTATGAACACAATTGATACAATACACACGCATGCACACACCTTGCAATTCAACTTCAACACTGTTAAAGACACACAGGCTATAGACGCTCTTGTGTTTGCCTTGTCAATTGACTTGTTTGTACACAATCGCATAGAGTGCACTCAGCCTAGTTATAACTGTCTAGAGTTTGTGTCAAGTGCGCACTGTGTGTTGGCACAGCTAGCACTTTCAAATGACCGTAGATTTAGTGTGGCTAGAGTGGATTTATAATGGCGTCTAGGGCTGCACGTGCGCTTCGTACAGCGTGTTTAGATGTTGAGGTATAGTGCGGGCTATCAAAGTTATTTAAGTAGCTGTATGCGCAGAGTTAACGCTGTATTTAAAAAAGCGTTAACCGCTTCGCGGCTGTGCGGATCTAGCGCTGGGCGCTTCGCGCTTGTTCTGAATCGCGAGCTGTGTAATTTACGTTAATTATAAATCGCTGAGATGAGTTAGTTGGACTATTTGAGCTATGGTATGTTAGGCCATCAAACCAGGCCATTTGATTTGCTCGTGGTGTAATAGTATAGTCCACTGTAGGTGTTTTTATATGTTGTTTATAATATTCCGTTTGATCTAATCCTCGTTGAGGGTCAAACCTTTCTTTGTACATAATAGTGTCGCCGTCGCAGTCATTGAGATAGAACAGTGCAGTGCGGTGTGCAAAATCGGTATCGACATGCGGGTCTGCTATATGATTTTCAGGAGTCATTCCTGTTACACTACATCGTATTCTAATAATGTCAATGTCAGTTTGGCCCGATCTACTCAGTGCATCTCCCACAGCCATTTCTAAGTACGGAGCAAGGTGTGTTTGGCTGAGATCTTTGTGATAGGCAATGTGCTGCCACTTGTGATTGCCCAGATGCACTGTTTCTCCATCTCCGTAGTAGTCTGTTATGCACACAAACCAAGGCATGTCTCCTCCTGTAATCAGTTGTTGTACCCGTTGTAGTTGCCAAGGGCTCCATATGTTTTGAAATAAATTGTTCATGTTGTTCCTTTCATCAAGTGTGTGTATTCAAAGGTTTGATCAGTGTCGTATACAGCTAGGTGCACAGCGCCGTTCTTGAGGTGGAAACGTTTGGCCATGTCTGTGAGAGGACTTAGTGTTACCCAACGAGTGACCTCTGGTCTAGTGTTGCGTATGTGTTGTGCTAGTGCGTTGACTATGCGAGTACCGCAGCCTCGTTCGTAACTCCACACAGTGTAGAATACCGCAGTGTCAGTACTTACTGCTAGTTCACCGCTGGCACTGCTGAACCAATCTAGTTCTAGTTCGTTTTTGGGA
>Ga0222675_1000032_pt1 | contig 111400 bp, 133 predicted proteins | sample AntAcemetagen868_FD_179818 | JGI IMG/M metagenome (GOLD analysis project Ga0222675, IMG submission 179818) | Saline water microbial communities from Ace Lake, Antarctica - #868 | ecosystem: Environmental > Aquatic > Non-marine Saline and Alkaline > Saline | place: Antarctica: Ace Lake...
CAGCACATCTCTATAGTATATTGTAGTATTGTCATCCCCTGTGTATCTAACAACTGTGAGGTTAGAATTGACATCATACTCTGTAGCTATTATATCTAAAGAACCAAGTATCTTATCATACCTCTTAATAGCTCCTGCTGTACCAAGTGCTCTATCTATATCGCCAATATCAGTAGCAGCTGTATTAAGTATTAACTTATCAGCACCTGTTAACATCCCTGCCGCAATAGTAGTAGCAGCTGGTAATAAGGCATCAGTTCCATCAGAGCTCACCACAGTCACTGTAGTGGCTGTAGTAGTCGTACTAAGGTTAGTGGTGACATTAGTTAGCTTAGCATTATTAAGTGCTGTATCGCTCTCTATAGTATCAAGATTAACTGGTTGTGTAATAGTAATGTTTGCTACTTTAGCTTGCTCAATGTCGTCATACTCATTAGTATTAACATTAGCCTCATAGGCTAACTTAATAGAAGCATTGTCTAAGTTCTTATTTACAATAGTCCAGTCAGCTTCTACAGCTGCTAAGGCTATCTCAGCAATAAGCATATCTCCAACTTCAACAGCTACTGCGAAGAATGTTCCTGCCACTGTTACTGTGTACATATCACCTTTAGCTATCACTACTGGTGTAGCTGCATCTAGGTTAGGAGTATTAAGTGCTGCATCGTAGCCGCCCTTGTAACTCATCTCACTTACTAGTGCTGCTGCAACTTCTGCATCAACATAAGCTTTCACTGATTGCTGTGTAGGAACCTTAGTAGCTAAGTTTGATGTCATCAAGTCTTCATCTATAACGAACTGCATGAGTGCTGTTGTGGTATCACCCTCTAATACCATAGTATTAATCTCAGCTGCTGTAGCTGTGACCCCTAATGTCACCAAGGCGGCAGCTGCTGACAAGTCATCAACTAGTGAAGCACCAAATACACTTATAGTAGTACTTGCTGGGAGTACTAGTGTCTTGATATCTAAATCAACCTCACTATCCATCAGCGCACCAGCTGCTGTTACATTAATAGTATCAGTCACATCTGCTAATGCTTCAATACCATCCAGCTTAGTCTTATCTGCTGCTGTCTGTACACCAGCAACTGTAGGCGTAGCTGCAGATAGTACTGCATCTGTACCATTAGAACTAACTACAGTTACTGCTGTAGCTGTTGTAGTAGTAGTTAGGTCTGTAGGGTTATCAATCCAGTCTGTGCCATTATAGTGTCTCTGACGTAGTAGTACTGTGTCGAAGTACAAGTCACCTTGAGTCAGTGTAGGATGTGTAGTAATAGTTGGTGCAACACTTAGTGAGCCGTAGTAAGTATCAGCGAAGTTGTTGACATCAAGGATATTTGCTGCTACCGTGTTTACATTAGCTATTGATGCACCTGTTAAATTAACATTAGCTATTGCGCCTGCAACAGTGGCTATGTTAGCAGAGTACGTCCCTAATGTATCAATGTTATTGGCTGTTGCTCCGGTGTTCAATCTATCCAAAGCGGCTGAAGTAGTAACATCTCCAAGAGCATCTATAGCAGCAGCAGTAGCCCCCGTATTTAATCTATCTATATTAGCTGCAGTAGCTCCAGTATTAAGTCTGTCTAAAGCTGCTGATGTTTGCGTGTCACCTAGTATATCTATCGCAGTAGAAGTCTGTAGATCACCAAGTCTGTCCATGTTGTCAGCTGTAGCGCCTGTGTTAAGTCTGTCAATATTATTAACAGTAGCACCTGTGTTCAATCTATCTATATTAGCTATGGATACGTAGATCCTGTCAAGAGTAATCTTATCAGCATAGAGACTGTCCAACGTAGCCTTATCTGCTACTAAGCTGTCAAGCTTAGCCTTATCAGTAAACAATGAGTCTAGCTTAGCTTTGTCTGCAAAGATTGAATCCAACTTAGCCTTGTCAGCTAGTAGTGAGTCTAGAGTCAACTTGTCTGCATACAGTGAATCCAGTATAGCCTTGTCAGTCACTAAGCTATCCAGCTTAATCTTATCAGCGTATAGGGAGTCTAACTTTAGCTTTCTTACAGCTAAGTCCGTAACTGCTGTAGAGATTGCAGCTACTGTTACAACATCTTGATATATACTTGCTACCACAGCACTATCACCAGCCATCAGCTTCATTGAGCCATAGATACCAGCACCAATCCTAGGAGTTAATCCATCATCTTCTGTAGTCTTACCAACTATATCAAAATATATACCATCAGTGTAAGGTGCCTCAGGAAGCCCTGTACCACGCACCTCTCTTAAAACCTTGCTAAGTAGATCTGTCGCCATTATAATTCTCCCTTGTTAATTAAATCCATTGTATACCATCTGCAGGTACTTGCTCATAAGTCTTATTCCACTTGTGGGACTCTTCATAATTTCTATTAAGTACAGGATGAGTAACACCTGTTAACTCATCAATCAACCACTGGTCAAATGCTGTTAAAGCTATTAGTAGCTCACCAGTCTTGACTATACCTTCTTGAGACTCATTGTACTCTTTCCAGAACAGCTTCTCACTAGGGCCAAACGTAGAAGCAGCAATACCTTCACCAGCTAGCTGTCTCCTAGCTTCTGTTAAGAAGTGAAGGTTCATATACACAGACATCACACCATTACCATCATATTGTTTGCTATAAGGACTACTCTCTTTAGTTAAGTCCTTAGCTAAGAACATAGCTGCAGTATCTAGGGAGATTCTATTCTCTAGATCTCCATACCTAGCACTAGACTGTAGTAAACTTCCTAGCCTCATAATGTAAACTCACTAGAAGGAGCTACATAGTCTAAATCAACCACACCATTATGGTAACTCTCTAACCTCATCTGATCCTGGATCTCATAAGTCTTAGCATTGTAATCCTTAATAATCCTATCAGCAGCATTTACATGGATACCACCCTTCTCTTTGCTAAGGTAACTAGCTAAGTATCTACTAACAGCAAACACTAGTTCTTCATCAATATCCATAAGGTCAGTATCTAGTGTGGGTGAAACGGGGGTGCGTATAAGGTAGTCACCTTGTGCAAGGCGTAGGACATCAGCAGTTGTACTGAGTGTCATTAAGTGTAATGAGTCTGCTTGCATAGCAACAGTAGTCAAAGCATACTGAACTAGCCCAGACAACACCTCCACATCCTTAGGGATAACGTTATCACCCGTAAGTAGTCCAGTTGTGATGCTCTTAAACATGCTATATGTCATATTATTCTCCAATGGTTTTATTAGGAGAATAATAGTATATTATCGAGGATTTGTCAAGAGGGGTATTTAGGCGTAGCTGGTGTATGCACTGTCTTCTTCAACATCTGAGGAGGAGTTGCCCCACATAGCCCTATCTCTGCTATTAGTTGGTTTGAAGCTACCGGGTGATATGTTTGGAAACCTAAGCTCCATCATGCCTAGTTGACTAATAACATCTGGAAAGTCATCATGACCTGCAAAGTTGCTCCATGTTGTGTACTTCAATTGGCTCATAGCTTCCTTCATATCAGGAGTGTCAACAAGTTCTACTGGAAAGTGTATCTTGTGATTCTGAAACTGTGGTAACATAAACCTAAATCTCTCATGTTTACCCTGGCCACTAGACCTACTGTTAATGCCTTCTGCCCCAAACTTAGCACCCTTCTGTCTAGCAAAGGTAAACCATGTAGTTCTCTTTAACATCATCTCTTTAAGGGAGAACAGGTGGCTACGCTGCTGTCCATCAATTTCTATCCCAACCTCTACGTTTTTGCCCTTGCTCTGCCACATCTCCACCATGTTAAACAGCTCATTGTACTGCTCACCAATCCCTTGACGACGTAGACACAGATCTAGGAGGTAGTAGTCCCTGTTACTATTAACAGCCCAGCACGCTATTGCAGAGAAGTCTGACTTAGCTTCTGATGTAGTTGTGAAGTCGGTAGTTATATAGATGTTGTATGCATCGATCTTCTTGATTAAGTCTTTACGGCTGTACATCTCAATCATGTCTGTAGATATCATCCTATCCTCATCGGAACTAATACGCAACATCCTCTCTTGGTTAAATGACTTAGTGGACTTAGATGCTATTGCCTGTCTGTATTGTCTTATAACAGCCTCGTACGGATGCATAGCTGGCCAAGCACCTTTGAACTCCTCAGCTGTCATATCAGCGGATATACTTTCACAAATAGGTAGCAGCACAGGGGTATATCCTCCACCTGTAAGTGTTTCTACCACAGGATCCCCAAGGTTGAAGGGAGTAGCTACTGAAAATATTCTTCCTCTAAGCCCCCCTACCAAACCATTCTCAAGGTCACTTGCGATTAGTTCTCTTAGAAGGCTCATCTGTACCTCTGAGTAAGCTGCCTGTGTATTTAGAATAACGTCATCCATAATAGCATGATCGTAACGTTCACCATAGTTATCTCGGTTACCACGGATATTACCACCTATACCGAGGTATCTAATTAGAAAGGCTCTACTCTTCTCTTTACCAATCCCATTTCTAACGAAGCGTGATTCAGTCTCTGTAAAGTCCATAGACTCAAACCAGTTATTACAGAATACACTGTCCTCACACAAAGCCTGGACAGCTTTACTCATAACCTTAGCACCACCCATTGCACTTGCACCTAGAAGCAGGTGAAACCGAGTCTTATCACCATTAGGTACTACCCCTTTAATGGCACAGTAAATAGGGTAGAAGGCAGTAACTACTGTTGACTTAGCTAAGCCACGAGAAGCAACTATAGCAACCCTGTGAGGGTTAATAGGGATTGAGTCACATACTTCTTTGGAGTATGGAAATTGTTCTTTAGTAACTTGTCCAAACAGTACATCAACCATGAAATAATGGGCTAAGGGCGTAGTAAATTCAAAGTCCTCTCCAGCTACCATTCTCATGATAGCAAAGAACTCTAATGCTTCCTCAGATGGGATGTAATTGGGGAAGGAGTAATCAATAGTATTGAGAGCTTCCTCCATATCGAATAAGTGTAAATCTATACTCATAGCATCTCCTCATCTAGTTCTAGAATATCTCTATCAAACAACTCAGAGTTGCCATCCCTTAACAGTGCTTGCCCATCCCACTTGTACACCCTGAACTGCTGTTTAATACGGGTTTCACTATCAATAGCGTCTTGCCCTACAGCAAAGCTCCATTCCTTAATAACTTCTATCTCGCCCTTGTTGTTACCTTTAAATCTTTCAGCAACGCTGCTGTTAGTTATACCAATTTTGTAAGCTGGGTGTCCCGCGTATGTAACTTTTAAGTAGTACATAATAGCTGGCAGGTATTTCTTAACCCTGCCGTTATACAGTGTCTTGCAATTACAAGAGTTATCTCTACCTAATACATTATCAAGTGTTGAATCTATAGTATCCCCACATGTTAGGCACTCAAGCGTAATGGGCTGGTTAGCTGTAATATACGTAGACCGGGTGTAATCAAACACCTCCCCAAATTTAGATAGTACTCTAGCTTTAAAGTGTTCAAGAGACCCAGTGTGGAACTTAGTAGCTGCCTCAATACCACACTGACTGCACCCAAACTTATAGTGGTTACTAGGAGTCTGCCAAAAACTACCATGAGTGCTACATACCAGCTCAACATTTATCTTGGTGCCTAAATTTATAGCCTTTGAGTAGTCATAGGTATCTCCATGAAATGATTTGGACTTAGCTTCAAAATTACTAGCAGCATTAGCTAGCCTAGCCTCCCACTTCTTACCCACGGTTGATACCCACATCTTCAAAGTTAATACCCATAACCTGCACATCTATAATACTCTCACCACCAGTAAGTCTAGCCCGTTGTTGAGTTATTAATTCCTTCAACTGAGCATTCATCTCTTCTTGAGCACTAAGTGCAGCTGCCCCAGGGCTAACTGTAATACTTAACTTCTGCTCCTCAGGTTGCTTAGTCAACACAGCTAACTCTTTAGCTGCTAAATGGGCAACCATGGGACTAACTGTCATCTTAGTCCCGTCATGGTTTAAACAAGTACCATTCATAATATCAAACTGCTTCTTAACAGCAGCATGGAAGAAGGAGCTATATTGTAGGTAGACAGGTATCATCATCTCCTTATCAATCATCCCTACAAGTTTAGTACCATTATACATACTAATATGATTATCAGTCTGGCGGTTCTCAGCTACCAGTTTATTATACTTCTCAGGGAATACTATACTCCAAGCTTCTTTATTAGTATGGGAACGTTTAAGGTTACAATACTTAATAGCATTAACTAAGTCCTTAATACCAACCCCTCTCATACCTCCCATTAAATGGAGGTAGCTCATGAAGTCTTCTTCCATCAACTCCTGTTCAAGGCCTGTGTCATCACCCATAGCATTGACTAACCTAACTATCTCCTCAGTAACTATTACATTAGTATTCTTAGGTAGCATTGTTTTAATCTTATCTATAGTTATACCCTGAAGCTCGTCAGGGACCATCCTTGTAGATCCACTACTTGGTGTGGATAGTAACTCTGTTCTAGTCTTTGCCATTCTTATCTCCTATTGTATATGCATATAAACTCTTCCCCACCTGGTGAGTACCTAGGTAGCCTTTATCCATTAACTCTCTCTTATACTTGCGATGAGTACTCACACCCATGCCTGTATGGTTCATCATCTCTTCATCAGTTACATCTATATCACATCTGTCTAGCACATTAAGCAGGTAGAAGCTTCCTATACTAAGGGTAGACAGTGATAGTAGCCAATCAATAGCTGATAGCTTTATTACCTTCATAGTAATCCTTATATTATTATAGTGGGAAGTATAGCAGGTAGTTGTTAAAAAGTAAAGGGTGTTGTTGTGAATGCCAGAGTAGGATCTGGCTAGTGTGGCTAGTTAGGCCTTTAGGATAAGGTATCCATCAAATCAAATCATTGGCGTGTCGTGAGTAACGGTTACGATACTAGTAGACATAGTTAGGGCTTCTTCGGTACGGTATGGTTGGCCGATGCCTAGGTGGGAGTATACAAGGGCTAACCTTAATACACTCTTAATACACTCTTACTTCTTACCGGGTTTATGAGGTTTCTTCTTACAAGCCATTACTACTCCTTTAGAATTTAATATCATTAGCTATATCTTCCATATTAATAGTATCTGGCAGTTTATATATGGTATCAGGGATAGCACCTTCCAGCACTAGATCGAAAGTAACCTTAGCATCCTCCATAGGAACTACATAGCACTCAGTAGATCCTACCCATGTAGCCTTTGAGGTATAGCTATAGTTCCTAAAGAAGGACCTAAACACTAGCTCTAACTCAAATGGGTTATCACATTTCCGGTCTCTGATGATCTTAATAGAAGGGGTTCTACGCTCTTTAGACTTATCATAGATACTTTCACATATCTCCATCAACCGCCTCTTGCTAGATACCCCTGAGCTCTTACCATACTTCATCACTACCATACCTGTAGGAAGGGTTATCTCCATTAGGTAGAGCCTAAGCTGAGGCTTAGCTACATCCTGACCAACCTGCAGGAATGCCATAGTTAAAGGGTATACTCATTAGCAGCTCTATCAGCGATACCTTCTGCTTCCTGAATATCCCACAGCTTGCACCACTCCATCCAGGCATCTAGCCTTTCTGCCAAGGGTGCATCACTATAGATGACCTTACTCACCTCAGACATCTAACACCTGAGTATGCTGGATGTAGGCATCATAGTTAAACACTTTGTATGTTACCATCATAGTAAAGTCCCCCTCATGGAGTACATCCATAGATACTTTAATATCCTTCATATGACGTATAGGTTTTGGTATAACACAAGGAGTAAAGAGTGGATGGGAGTTGCACACCATCCCTACTCTATGATCTCCACTGCAGTACTCACATATAGCTTTGTCTAGTAAAGGCAATATCATTAGTTACCCCTCTCCATACTATACTTACCCCCATCAGTAATAGTAGAACATTTAGGGCATATCATAACCCCAAACATCTTAGGTATAGGTAGAACCTTCTCCCCACACCCAGGGCATTCTACTAGTTTATCTAGTACACTACTCATTGGTTACTTCTTTAGTCCGCAGCCAACACATACGCTGAATCTACCAAGGCGGTTATGTATAGCTGTAACCTCTGTAGAAGTGCTACATTTACATTTACCTGTTGCTGGTGTAGGCTCTTTACCATCCTCTGGTAATATATCAAATCCTATATACCCTGTGACAGAATCAACACTATGAACAGTATATGTACTGCCATCGGGGGTACGGATGTAGGTAACACCCAGTGCTACAGCTTCATTAAGATCTAATGAGAACTGTGTACCATCCCACTCTGGAGTATCTGGAAGGTTACTAGTGATGACTCCTATAATCCTGCCATCAGGTAGTGTGTGTAGATTACAATCACCAACTAGTGCAGACTCTAGGCTATCCTCTGTAGGAACCTCTGCCAAAATTAAGTCTTGTGAAGACTTTGGAGCTACTTCTTCTAGGTCTATAATAGTAACTGGTATCTCTACCTCATCAATAACTACAACCTCCACCTTAGCAGCTTCTACCGCTGCTCTTACCACTTCCATCTCTTCATCTGATAATACATTATCTGTAGTATCTATATCTACTAGCTTTACATCATTCTTAGCTCTTGGCATATGAATCCTTTTGTTTGTTTGCGGAAGTATACCATAACTATTCTATCCACTATCCTCTCAGACAACTCTCTGGAGGCTCTTGAGCAAACGTAAGGGTTTAGGTAGCTAACGGTATGGTTGTGTGAAGCAAATGGCCCAGAGGTGGGTTAGAATTATTCCTAGTGGCCTATGTAGATATTAGCTAGTTGTAACTACTCTTAGCTAGTGCTATTTCTCTTCTGAGTTATCTGCGCAGCTGATGGTGAAGGGGCCTTATGTGCCTTATAGTAATATTTTTATTTTTCAGGAATTGTAGTTGGTATTTCTGAATTAATCTAGGTAGTGGTTCCCTTATATAGGGGATTTATGGAAATAGCTATTGGCAGCTAAGGGGGAGGAGGAGGAGGAGGAGGATGGAGAAGAGGGAGAGGTATAGTGTGTGTAGGTGGTAGCTAGGCCTTAGCTAGGAGCGGTAGCGACGGTAGGGAAGGTAGAGGGTGGGTGGTGGGGCAGGTAAGTAGGTGTGGTTGCCTTGAGAGGGAGGGTCCACAAGAGGGTAGTAGGCAGTGGAGATGGTAGGTTCTCAGCTGTTTGGCTTATGGGGATATTTTGTTATTTTTTGGTAGGGGGTTAGTATAGCCCACACAAACCCACACTGCACCTCCCACCCCCCGCCTAGCTAACAGAGCAAAGGGACCCAAGAAACTTGCCAGTAGTATTAGTTGTAGCTCAGCTTAGCTGAGTACAGTGTGGTGGTACCAGTAGACTAGCTTGCACTCACCTGAGTCGATGAGCTACTACTCAAGGAGTATCAAATGAAGTACACAAGCCTTAACTATAACAACTATGATGCTAAGTTTGACTTAGATTCATTCGAGGAAGTAATAGAGATAGCAGAGCCTACATACTACCTCAATGAGTACTGGCTAGTACTTGGAGTGGCAGTAACCTCCTCTTTGAGGAGTAGAGTGTAGTGGAAGAATAGAGAACAGACAACATCGGTATCCTCTAACCGTAAGACCTAGCGATACTAGAACTCTTTACAAAGCTTGCCGAATGGCTAATCATATTCATTAAACCGTAGGAGGTTACAACAATGGAAGAACTTATACCCACTTTTACACTTATCGCACTAGCAATCATGGCAATGTGGATGTTTCCATCTGCAAGATTCCGCAAAAGCATAGGTAACTCACTCACAAGTACTATAGAAGTACAAGCTAAAGCAATGGTCCGTAATGCTCAGATGAATAGCATACAAAGTGAAGTGGAGACGATGAATGAGTTCTTAGACCAAGGTCTAACTGAAGCAAGTATAGCAGAAAGTTGTCAAGCATTTGACAGACTAATCGCTAGAACACCTAAAGCATAAGGAGTTAACAATGGGAAGAAGTATACAGCCACCTGTGGCAGCTGTTAGAGCAACTTGGGACAATCACGTCCAACTTGCTAGTTACTTACAACATAAAGGGCTTACAGCTGACAAGACTGTAGCCTTCTTGAAGGGTAAGGATTACACCCTCAACAACCTCAAGTACGAAGCAACTCGTGTATCAGCTGTAATAGCTGGTATTGAACTAAGTACTCCTGTAGATAAAGTCGAGGCGCTAGTTGCCTCAGTAGATTTAGTAAACTCTGGTCTAGCATCAGGGTCATTGAAGTATACAAAGGCCAAAGGTATCCAAGTAATGCCAATGGCAAAGCCAATAGAGCCACCTATTAACGAGGTAGCCTACTAATGGTAATATCATACGATGTGTTGTTTGTTGCAACCCTCTGTTTAATATGTGCAGTAGCTTTGGTCATCCTTGACCATAACACCTCACATCATCCGTTCTAAAGGAACATACTATGAACAAGCTAACTAACAAGCTAGCCATATACTTAACTGTGTACCCAAATGGTACTGTTTGTCACTTCGCTAAGTGGCTAAAGACTGTGTAGACATTAGTAACCTTCGGGTTGCTCTTGTTTTTTTAGGGCAACCCACACATCAGCCACAGCAACTGCTCTGCTAAAGCTACCACACCGTTGCTGGAGAGGCCTACGGAGTAGGGCTATCCTTCTACCTAGTGCTACCCAGCTACTTGATAGGCCGGCTATCCTTGCCTCATATCCTCTTCGAGGATTCGTGTGTGGCGGTATTTAATGGTTATGGTCATTACTTGCTAATAAACTAATGGAGATAATATGTTCGAAGTAACAATTGCAATGGTACTTGTACCTATATTCTTAATCCTAGCTTGGAACCTCAGAAGAGGGGTGTTCAGTCAAACTGCTATATGGAGAGAGAAGGTCATACTAACTACTAAGGACTCTGAAGTAGATTTACAAGAAGACTATAAAGAGTTAGCTGATAAGGTAGTAGCCTCTAAGGCTAAACACGGAGACAAGTGGTTCAAGATGAGTGACATCGATGAGCTAATGAAGTAGAAGGGGTATAACTACCTTTTACAAAATAGCATAAAGGCAAAGCCTTTGTGTATATAAGGAGATAACAATGGAAATAATAACAATGGTCTTGGTGCTGATGTTCTGGCCTATAATAGTGCCAATAGTAGCACTAGTATACACAACAGTCGTATGGCGCCTAGTAAGCCTAGTAGGGCTTGTGATAGGTGGCAACAAGTGAAGAAGGTGGTAGACTCTATAGAAGAGGCGCTAGAGCCTTGTAAACGACTCACTATATATATTCTAGGAGTAGTTGTGGGAATCCTCACACAAGTACTAGCTACTATCTCGTAAGACCTTCTAGGAGACCCGTGACGGGTCGCTACTTCAATAAGGTACTGGAGTAGCCTTTAGGGGAGATCGTGGCGTAGAGAGGCTCGTAGGTACTGTACACGCCTCTCACAGCCCTAACAAACACTCCACCTACAACAACCACTAAACAACCTCTGTACATACTAAGCTACACTTAAGCCTATGTACACTACAATACCAAATATGACATAAAGGGTAACTATGAATTACGAACTACTCCAAAGAGATATAGTCGTAGCCACTGATAAGAAGTGGCTTAAACGCCACCACTATTACACAACAGCTATCAAGCTATACGGAGTACTAGCTAAATCTCCACCAGACCTATCAGACACTGCTATGGCGTACCTCTGTACTATGGGGCTAACAACATACCAAGAGGCTAAACGACAACTAGTCCACTCAGGGCTACTAGAAGTACATAAGATTAACTCCACCACAATAGTATTCGTACTAGGAGATAAAGCTATAAGATACTACGCTAGACGCATAGCCTCTAAAGAGCACCAAAGGGTCCTACGCAAGGCCTTAGAGAGTATTAACTACCCAGACGCACCTGTATCTATAGAAGAGGACGAAGTTACCTTAGACTATTCAGAGACAGATTTAGTAGCCTTAGCACAGACTATACCTAAACCTATAGCTATAGATACAAATATAGTAGTACTATAGCACCAGTATACACGTAACGCCGTGTGGACTAGTATCGTCTCTGTCTTACAGAAACTCTAGTAATATAGAAGCCTCGCAAAAACACCACCTAAAACCCTTGCAAACATAAGGTACAGCGAGGTTTAGTCGTGTACAATAATAAAAGTGGCATAAAGGCACTTCAGCCCAGCTCTTACTACGAGCCTTCAACAATTACATAAATACCATAAAGGCATACTATGAACTACCAACAAGAAGACATTAATAGGAGAAGTCTCAGATAGAGGCTTGCCACTTCTAGCATTAGAACTAGAGACTAAATATAATCTACCTGCAGAGGTAATTATAGAAAGTGACATAAAGGCCTTCCACCTTTTATTTAAGTATAGAATCAGACCTAATATCCACTACTCTCCACTAAGCCTAAAGGACTCACAATGACAAGATTAGAATCAGCAATCCAAAGTAGAAAAGAAACAGCAATGGTACAAGCATACCTAAGAACCTCATTCGTAACGCAATGTAAACCAGTAGGAACTCCTCACCAAGTGGTAAGAGCAACTCCATTCAGCCTCAGACTAGCTACCTTAGAAGTATCAGCGGAGAAGAGATAATGACTACTCGTACTCGTACTAGCCGTAGCTACCGTCCACTTCACTCACCTCGTACACCTAAGCCTCTACATTCTCTTCGAGAATTAATGTGTAATGGTTCCATAACAATCCTTAGAAACTCAAAAGCATAATAAATCTATTATAACTAGCCTCAAGCGTACCCTGAAAAGGTGCTAACCAAACTCACCACTAAACCAAGGAATCAATAAATGAACATCACTAACTTAAGCACAACAGCAACAACTACTCTAGAAGCATTAGTAGCCGGTATCGAAGCAAAAGCATCAGCAAAAGCATTAGACCGTAGGATAGCAATCCTTTCCACAGAGAGTGGTGCTAATAAGTTAATGCGTCAGAAAGACGGTAGAACTCTTGGTGCTATCACAACTCGTATTGCAGACATCACAGAGAAGCCAGTATTCTCAGGCTTCACATACAATGGTAATGTTGAAACAATAGTAGCCATAGCTTCAGCACTTCAGTATATGAAAGGAGACCTTAGAGAATCTATCTCTGAAACTATCTGGGCTACATTCGACGGAGATACTCGTACAGACATCATCAATGCATATGGTCGCCTACCGTACTTAGCAGATGAGCTAGCTATAGAAATCAATGGAGTTGATGTAATCGTAGACCCTAACGCTCGTCCTCTAGCTAAAGCAGGTATTCAGCCTAATGTAGCTGAGTTAGAGATGTTAGTAAACACTATTGCTATGAACCTAAACCTATTAGGGGAATACAACTGTACTCAAAGAGAAGCGGACAAGAGTTGGGCAGATGCTAATCGCAAGATTAACAAAGCAGAAATCCTCGACTCATACAAAGCTTCACTATAGCCATACGGTTAAGACTTAGGTCTTAGCCTCCTACCAAAACCCCAAGGAGATAATAAATGAATTTAGAATTAGAACTACCCGAGATAGTAGACTACCTCGACATAAACAACGATACAACAGTTGAGATGTTAACAGCACTCTTCCACCGTATAACTTACAACCTAGGGGCTACCAGCCTCACTTACTGGTTAGATAAGTTCACAGACCACAAGCAAGGCAATCGTATGATACTACAGCTATCACTACGAGGAGTAATAGTAACTACAGTCAAACACAACTATGCAGAAATAGAAATGTCTAAGCAATGGTTACTACAGAACAACACTCAAGAAGAGTTAGATGCTCTTATCCTTAGCAATAAGCTTAATAAATATCTACCAATCAGAGCTAACCTTAACAAGCCTCTAGTATCAGACCAAGTTAAGCTATCATCTGGTATCCAAGCTACTGGCCTATCTCGCCCATCATTCGCTAAAGCTGGCCATAACATATTCACATACGATACAGCTATGATGAGCCTCTACAGAGACGAGATAGTTAAGTTCTCAATCAAAGCTATGGAGAAGATGGAAGCTAAGCTCCACCGCTCTCTAAGACTACCTGAAGCACACGACTATGGCTCTATCATAGAACAAGCTATAGACCTCATCATAGCTAACTCTCACCACGAGTATATGCTAGGTAGCCTAGTCCTAGATAGTAGAGGTAGAGCTATATACCAATGCCTTAAAACTATCTTCAATCCAATTTCTAACAAGATGGCTAGAGCTCTGGTAAAGGCTCCAGGAGAGTTAGTAACAGCAGATAGTGCTAAGGGTGCTTTCCTATTCATAGCTGAAATCTACTCAGGCTTCAACCCTAATATCCCAGCTAAGATTGAGCAGGGTATAGACTGCTACGCAGACCGCCTATACCACGAAATAGACGCAGACACTGAAGAAGGCTTAGACTCCTTATTCGAAAACATATGGTTAGAACGGCTATACGCAGATATGGAAGCTTTCGAAGCCAATCCATACCACCTAGTAACAACTCCACTAGAAGTGGACTTCTCAGCATCAAACCTAACTATCATAGGACTACTACTAGGGCACACAGACTATGTAGATGACTCTAGATATATGTGGGACATAGATGGCCTTAGCAAGAACCACGTTAAGTTTGCACAGACTCCATATGTATTTGGTAGCTCAGCCTCAATAAAATCACTATGGGCTAAGAACAAGCTAGACTTCACAGCAACTCAAGTTGACATTATGAGAACAGCTCAACTAAGAGGTAAGTTTGCTATTGCCAATGAGTTCAAGGACATCATAATCAACCATTGCCATCCAACAGCAGTAATGGAGTTCCATATAGCTGATGAGAAGTTCAGGGTAGAGTGTAATAAGACTAAGAACATAGGCGAAACTACTAAAAGCTATATAGTCTTAGACTCAATTAGCAACAAGTTCAACCTAATCCAGCATACTAACACTCACAAGACACCAGACCTTAAGCAGTTTAGACGCTACCCAGTGACTGGTATCATCCACAATCGCGATAGCTGGTTACTAGACTTCGTATTCTCAGCACTACCTTGGGGATTACCTATCCACGATGCGGGCATAGTAACTTGGTCAGGGGCAACAACTATGCGAAACAAAGCTGTAGAAGGTATGACAATCATACATTCTACTAGACAAGAGACTGTATACAACTACCTTAAATCTATAAACTTAGACACAGCTGGCTTAACAAAGTATGCAAAGCTACTAGGTAAAGTTGCAGACTTAAACAAAGACAAGACAATGACTATCTCACCGTACTTACTAAAATAGTAAGCGGGAGTAACAAAGGATTAAACAATGAATCAAATATTTATCAACCTAACATCACATACACTAAACGAAGTAACAACAGGGATGGCTCTACCAGTAAGTGGCATAGTAGCTAGAGTTAAAAGTAGTACAACTACTCATAGAGTTCACAATGGTATCCCTATCTACATCTCTGATTTCGGAGAAATACAAGGACTACCAGAGCCAATAGAAGGTACTATATATGTAGTAAGTGCATTAGCACTAAATGCTATACCGCCACACCGTACAGATGTGGTTGCCCCAGGTAATCTACAGCGGGACCAAGATGGTAAGCCTATAGGGTGTGTAGGATTTAGAACAAGTGACCGCACTAAGTAACCTTCGGGTTACCAGTCTTTTTTTTTCAAACAACTATAGTAACAATATAAGGCAAAAGGAGTAGGCTTTGGCTACTAAGCCTTTTTTTTCAACCTACAAGCAAGAGAGACCCCAACTAAAAGGAACAACAATGACTATAAAGACAACAACAGTAACAACTACACCAGCACTCAACATACTACCCAACGGTGAGATGGATCCTTCCAAATCCCAATAGATGTTTGGGGGAGTAATTTACAACGTAGTAACCCCATTCCATTCTTACTCAATACAACGGGAGGGGGAGACCTTATGGTACGACCCAAAATATGATATGAGTAACACTGACCTATCCACATTGCTAGATGAAATCCACGCAATGGATTGTGACTACGAACACTACTGTGAATCCCTCGGAATTTAAGGAAAACAAATGAACATATACAAAGTATCACAAACAGAAAACAGAGGGTATGATACATATGATAGCTTCATATGCTACGCACTAACAGAAGAAGATGCCGCTAACCAGCTACCAACTGGCCGCCACACTTGGAAAGATTCCTACTGCTCATGGTGTACCAACCCGTCCAAAACAACAGTAGAGTATATAGGTACTTCAACATACCCAGTAATGGCTGGTTTAATACTATCATCCTTCAATGCAGGATAGAAAGCAATGAAATACCTACTACTAGCTATAGCCCTACGACTACGTAGGGAAACACCAAAGATAAGAGGCACATACACACCTAATGCTCTTAGAGCTTCCCACTTCAAACTCATCGAATACGATGAGATGATATTTTTAGGAGAATTATAATGACTAAACTAGCATACCAACAAGCTCGTAATGCTTACAACAGAGGGGGAGGTGTTAGTAAACACTAATCCAGGTAGTACATACCATCCTAAGATCTTCTCTATATTAGGAACCCACTACTCTACTAATCACAAAAGGGCTAAGAAGCTTCGCCACTACAAACTAGCTTTCGTAACTGAGCAAAAGGACCACTAATGTTTAACCCATTCAAATGGCTAATCCCAGAAAAGAGTGCCTTCGATAAACTATACGACTTAATCATTGCAGACAACACCGCAGGAATACCTATAGGGGATATGCGTGAAAGAATTAACTCCTTATACGAAGTAATGCTAACTGTTGGAGATGGTAAGAAAGCTACCTACATAAATGAGCTACTACGTAGCGAAGTGTATGCTATTAGACTAAAGAATACAAAGGAAAACTAATGTCTCACTCTCACTCACACCCAGAAGACTTATACAAAGTGGTATACAACTCTTGCTTCGGAGGCTTTAGCTTGAGCAAAGAAGCAGAGGAATGGATATGCACTAAACTACATATAACAGCTCTCCACGCAGGTGTGGGAATGTTTGAGCACCTAATCCTGTCAGATGTAGATGCGGTTACCTACGAAGCTAATACTCAACGCCACTCACCACTTCTAGTAGAATGCGTAGAAACGTTAGGTTCAGCTAAATCCTCCGGTAGATGCGCCAGCTTACAAATAGGAGTCATACAAGGTAACCAGTACTTCATAGAGGAGTATGATGGTAGCGAATCAGTAATCACTCCCGCAGATGATATAGGCAAGTGGACAACAATTTAATGTTCATACTAGTAAACAAAGACGGAGCTATGCTAGTACGTCAATCAGCCTATGCCTTATTCTTCGCAGATAAAGGTTACACTATTGAAGCCCTAGGTAGTTGGCTAACTTGTATGGAATGTATGGCAATCATAAAAGGCTACCATACAAACATACAGCTATAGTCCTCAGAGTAATTCTAAGGTACCAACAAGGCCTTAACTACCTTAACCCAACCCTAAGTATACCTAGCTATACTTTAGCCCTTCAGGAGGAGCTATGGAACTACCAAGAGGCGCTGAAGCCTTATTGCTAGCTGCTGCCCAGCATCTAACAGAAGAAGACTTCAAGACTAAGGACCTAGGCCGCTACCTCCTAGCCAAGAAGAAGCGGCTACTAAAGATAGCCTTCCCAGTAGTTAAGGTAGAAGTAACAACCCTCCATGGTATCTACTTCCTCTACAACCACAACAGGATTGTCTACATAGACCATAGCCTAGATTGTGAAAATGACATAAAGGCCTTTGCACTAGCTAAGGATATGACATTCAACAACTACAAGATCTTTCCTATGCATAGCTCATCCGACATCATAGTCCTAGCTGTCTACTTAGCTAACAAGTTTAAACCGCAGTACAACCTTAACATTGGCATCACCACTTTGTCATTTAAAATCACCAACTACCCAACTCTCCTCGGCGAAGCAATACGAGGAACAGTTGCAGATCTCATAGCTACTTTATAAGTAGCTTAACAAAACAAACTAATACTCTCAATGAAGCTAATCTTAAGATCCCTATCCTCCTACGGTAGGTTAGTTTCATTGAGAGTAATATAAGGAATTATAATGAAAGTAAAGATACTACGCAATACAGATGAAGATGAAATAAACGAGTTTATATCAGATAAAGATATTGTTACCATTACGTATCACACCCAAACTACTGGATACTATGATGTTTGCTTCATAACTTACAACGATAAGGAGGAAGGTAATGAACCTAACAATACTTCTAGTAACCTCATCGCTTATTGTGAGCGCGATAGTCACAGCATTAGCAATCTATCAAATAGATATCTATTCGAATAACCTCCACAAATGTGAAGCCACTCGTGACTCCATCATCCGTACAACTAAGGCTACATATGCCTTTAAACTTAAACAAATACAAGCATTAAGGAACTAAGATGGGACTAATCGTAATAGCAATAATTGTAGCAGGGGTATATTACTGGATTACTAGTAGTACTAACCACATATCTCAGCAACAAGATAACAGTATACTAGAGGAATGGGAGGATGAACTCCTCAGACGTAACACAGATGCCTCACAGCCTCCAATTCCCTCTACACCACCTAGGCCCTACCCAAGGTGGGAAGTTGGCTCTAAGGTACCTACGATTGATTATGACAGCTATATACGGTCAGACGCCTGGCTTAAAGGCCCTGCTAGAAGCTTAGCTTTAGTTAGGGATAGCTTTAGCTGTACTATGTGCGGCTCTGGTAACCACATAGAAGTTCATCATATTAACTACTTAACAATGGGGGATGAAGACATAGACTACCTAGCAACACTTTGCAAGTGCTGCCACGGCTATACACACAAAGTAGCAGGGAGAGGGGCTGGTAACTACCCACCGCTCCTAAAACCAAAGGACACTACATGTTAACTAAACTAACAACACTACTGATAGCAGCAGCTATCACCACAACAACACTACCCGCAGGGATGTGGTCAGTAATGACTGCACCCAGCAAAACAGTACAAGCTACAGCCGCTTATACTATAGAGACTCCAGGGTATAACCCTAGAGTCTATGAATGGACAACTGCACAAGGTGATACTTGTATCGCCTTGATGGCATCATCAGACAAATCATCAGCTCCAGCTATGAGCTGTTTTAAGAAGAAATAAGGATACTTATGTATAAATACGGAAATATAGAAGAAGCTAAAGCGGGAGATCTTGTAGAGTATACACGCAGTCATAGCTCAATGTACATTAGAGGGCAACTGTATATAGTAAAGTCTTTTGATATATATAGCATACACCAACATATCTATACTGAAAATGGTGACAATACTCACAGGAACTTCAGATTAGTACTAACAGCTCCTGGCTCAACAGCTAAGGTTGGTGATAGTGTGATTATGATTGAGGATATGGGAGGAGTACTGAAGCGTAATACAATACATACTTTAGAAAGTTTATCTAATGGTTCGTTTGTAGGGCATTCTTGTGTATCTTCTAACCCAGATACCTACCTAGTCCTGCTTAAAGAAGAAGAGTATGGTGAGGGGCCTGCTTACCGTAGGTGGTTTCAAGCCCAATATGGTAAAAAAGTATATAAGTTCACATCTTTAAACAGCAATCACAATGTTGACGGGAGTGGTCGTTATACAACATTAAAGCATACAGCCTCAACTCAAGACAACAAAAAGGAAACTAAAATGAACGAAAACATCACAGTAACAATGGCAGCAAAAGAATTTGCTAAACACCAATCGATGCCTACACCTAAGGTTAAGACAGACTTTGAGGCTAGATTTAATTTCTCAGTAACTTACTATAATGAAGATGGGAGTATATTCAACCACCAAGAATATAAGACTGCTAAGCTACGTAACGAAGCGGCACTAGATTACTTAGCTGATGCTAAAGCTGGGGCCAGAGCTGTACCTCACAATGCTGGGGCTGCTATCAAGCGTAAAGCTATAACGGTAGTGGAGGCTTAGTATGTTTAGTTCCGTATCAACTCAAACATTCGTACCAGCTGGCCTAATGGCAGCGGTAATACTATGTGTAGCAGGAATCATGCTATATAGCAACTACATAAACACACCAGAGGCAGCATAATGAACAAAATCAAACTAACACTACTTACAGCACTACTAGCTCTTACATTCACTGGATGTATATCACCCTCGTCAGTAGACGAAGGCATGGAAGCAACACTTGTAAAGAAGCCTTTCATCTTTGGCCACGGTGGTGTAGACCATGACCCGGTAGCAACAGGGTTAGTATGGACTGCATTCAGTACATCAGTTGTTAGAAAGAGCATAAAGCCTTTCAACGTTGACGAAATATTCGACGACCTGGTAACATCTGACAACAACCCTGTGGACTTTAAACTACACCTCAAGCTACAACACATTGAAGGCAAGACTCCAATCCTAGTAGAGAACTTTGGTGAAGGCTGGTACATTAACAACGTTAGAGAACCACTGCGTAACATCGTAAGAAACTTCACTAAGTCTCACAAGATGTTTGATATGACAACTAACAAAGGTGTAACTGATGAACTACAACTCCTAGTAATGACTGAGGTATCGGCATTACTAAAAAGCATTGGTATGCCTACAGTACTACTACAAGCCTCTGTAGGTAAAGTATTACCTCCTGAAGCAGTCATCGCAGCAACTATCAAAACAGCTGTACAAAAGCAAAATGTTAAAACTCAGAACGAAAGAGTATCTGCAGAGAATGCTAGAGCTGAGGCTGAGAAAGCATCAGCTAGGGCAGACAAAGCCTATATGCTTGCAATAGGTATGGATGCTAATCAATACCTACAGATGAAGAAACTAGACATCCAGAAGTTAGCCGTACAAAGTGCGGCTGACGGTAAGATTGCTCTAAGCCTAATTATGGGTGGAGATGTACAACCTATGTACAATATAAAGTAGTAGCTTAATCTACTACCACTGGGCACTTAGGTGCCTACTATAGTAAATTAAAAGGAAACCTATGGAATATCTAGTAACCCTACATGGAGAAACTCTATGTACACTAACAGCAAACAGTTTAGAGCAGGCAGAGGCTATTGCCTTTAGAATGTATGGTTTAGAAGTTGACATAAAGGAAAAGTAATGAAGAGTCTATCAAGACTTAAGTGTGATGCTTGGTTCTATAGGAATTAGGGTAGTATATTTATAGCTATAGTTGTGTTTGGTGGAGCATTGATTGGTTACCTATTTGGTAACTGTAGATGAGCTTATTACTCGTAGTTCTATGAGTAGTTGCATTATGTATATTATTAAAAGGATAAGTGATGAAGTATTTTGTAATAGTAACAGAGGAAAATGAAGAGCCTTGTGAAACTAGAAGTGATGCTGGTATGTTCTCGTATCTTGAACCTTACTTTGTAAATACTACTCATTAGAAGAGGCTTTATTGCCCGTGAATACATCTTATTGGAGGGACAATTATACCCCTCTTATGATAGTAACAGTATATGATTACAACTAAAGGAAAAGAGATGAAAGTATATTACATAGGTAAAATGATTGGTGAATGCGATGAAAATGACTCTAAATGGTCAATAGAAGGTATCTTTGATTCTAAACAATTAGCATTTTCAAAACATGGTAGAAGATGAATTTTGTATTGAGTTAGAAATGAATGTTAAATTGCCTTCAGAATTAATAAAACCTCCTGAAGGAACATACTGGTGAAAAATTTATAACAAAATTATAAACTATGATGGTGTAGAAGTAAAGGATTAAATTAGAACTTAAGTATTAGTATAAACTTATATATAAAGGTTTATTCTTAAGCTTTTTTTATTTGTTACCTAGTATATAATACTATATAACAAATAAAAAAAACGGAGAACAAAGATGAATAAAGTAGAATTACAAGAAGCACTAAGACTTCATAAGTTATGGTTAAATGATAAACCTGGTGGAATTAGAGCTGGTTTAAGTAAGGCTAATTTAAGTAATGCTAATTTAAGTTATACTGTTTTAAGAGGTGCTGATTTAAGAGGTACTAATTTAAGTAATGTTGATTTAAGTTATACTGATTTAAGAGGTGCTGATTTAAGTAAGGCTAATTTAAGAGGTACTAATTTAAGTTCTACTGATTTAAGAGGTGCTAATTTAAGTTATACTGATTTAAGAGGTACTAATTTAAGTAATGTTGATTTAAGATGTGCCGTAGGAAACAACAAAGAAATAAAATCGCTTCAAATAGGTACTTATTTAATCTCTTATACAGCAGTTGTTTTAAATATTGGTTGTGAGTCTCACTCTATCAAAAAGTGGGCTTGTTTCAGTGATGAAAGAATAGCTAGTATGGATGAAGAGGCTTTAGAGTTTTGGAACTTAAACAAACATATAATTTTAGAGTTATGTAACAGAGGAGAAGGAAATGACTAATAAAGAAAGATATGAAGCTAACCCTGAGAAGTATGTAGTTTACTGTAGCTACGATGTTACGTGGTTTAAACATGCCAACCAGGACAATGTAACATTCACAAACTCAGGAACAAAGTATAAGCTAATCCTAGCTTCTCATTCTCACATTGCTGATTCCATTATAGCTGATGGGAGTGTTGAGGTTGAGCAATACTCCACATTATACAATAAAGAAGGTGATAGTAAAATACTAGATTTCACTCTAAAAGCTAAAGACTTCTTTAGTGTATATCAATTAGTATATGACTACAGACTAGCAGATAAGCTAGAGATAGATATACCTGATGGTGTTGATGTACTAGCAGAACCTAAAGAGGAGAAAGAAGTAGCTATAACAAGAGTTGAAGTAATTGGTTTAGAGGGCAGAGAGTTTGTTAGCCATCTTAAAGGTGGTACTTATACCACATCCCTACAAGATGATGGTAGAACTCTAAAGATATTTGAAGAACCAATCCAAAAACCGTGGCACGAATATGAGAATAATTTTCCAGCACTTATGTATGATGTATTCCATGAACTATTTGAGATAGTAAACAGTAAAATGGGTATTAATAGCGACCACAGACTAGCTACTAAAGAAGAGGTTATGGCACTATATTATGAAGGTAAGAAGTAATGACACAAGAACAAGCAAGACTAAAGGGTGAATAATGAAATACTTTATAGTAAGTTACTCATTCCCTGACGGAAATGGGAGTGTAAATGTAGAAGACCCTATATACCCTAACTACGAAGAGTTGTTAGAGCGAGTCAAAGCTACAAATGTACATGTCGATAGCATCTCTATTATAAGTATAATGAAATTAACAGCAGCAGAATATTATAGATTCTACTCAAAAAAAAGGGTAAGTAATGGCTGAATCACATGAACTACGCTGCAGGAAGTATAAGCAGCAGATAGAAAACCTCAAACTAGACTTAGCAGATGCCGACAAAATGATAGCAGAGCTATCAGCTATCATCGTTAAACGTGATGCTGTCATAAAAGCTACATCTAATACAATTGCTGATGGTACTGTACGAAGGCTTAAAGGTAAATAGCCAAGAAGTTATCAGCCCTTGCAGGTAGGTTAACAGAAGTCAGATATGCAAGTATCGTGGACTTTAAGCAGTGCAAACGAAGAGACGCTGCAAGGCTAGTTTGGAGTCTTAGGTAGCTATGGTAATATGTTTGTTATCATGGCTATTACCATCCGCTGTGGAGCGAGGTTACGACCAGTACATATTTATATGTTACCCCCTAGGAGGTTTCAGCTGCTATCGTATTGCTCCCAATTATGTTGCGGTCGTCTAATAGTAGGGCCCAATCTAGTGTAATTGTGCTTCAAAACCACACTAAGAAACTCTTAGTCGTCTAATTGGCAGGGCACACTCAACAGGCAATGCAGGTGCAAATCCTGCCCACAACTAAATACGTTGTATATATAACTTTACTGAGTGACTTCCTAGACAAAACTTTGCATCTAGGTGCAACTTGCAGCATAGGTAAGGTTACATATACAACTAAATAATTCTAAAAAGATTAAGAAGCCTACTTACTGAATAGTATTTAGGTCTAGGATGGATAAAGTGGGCCTTACGAGCACATAAAGTGGTTCGAGTCCACTTAATCTTTTTAGAGTTATTTGCAGTAATTACATATACAACTAAAAGGATAACTATGAGTACACCAGTAATAACAGAAGAAGAAGCATTAATACTAATAAATGATGCAGCACTAATAGTAGAAGGCAACTACATGGTAATGGAAAGTGATGCCTTATATATTATACAAAGAATATTTGGTACTTATACACATCCTTTCAACTCAACTCAAGAGGAGTTAACCCTATGACAAGACTAGAAATACATCAACAACTAAACACTACTGGTAGCACAGAAGTTATGGCGCTAATAGAACAGGTCTTACACCTCTCACAAGTTTCTTGTGAAGGCTGTATCTTCCTACCTGAACCAGACGACACATATCCAGAGTACTGCGGTATGTGTAGCCGTTTCTACGGGGACCACCATACTACCGAAGCTCACCGTAACGACTAACATAACCTAAAGGATTAATATGAATACAGTAACGCTAACACTAGAACTAACTTACACTCAAGCTACTAAGGTCTTAGCAGCTGTAGAACGTATATGCTCACCAGACTCGCACACAGGGGCTACAAGCCCTAAAGTCTGCCCAGGGGATACACTTATCACGGTAGCCAATACTATGCTATTTGGAGACCCTATAGAGTCTCCTAGAGCTGAACAGCTATCCCAAACTGTTAATAACCCCATGGCAGCTAAATCCAATAAATCTATAAACATCAACGAACTTGATGTTATTTACGGTAAGACAGACAGACCATCAGCAGGAGACGTCACTACCACTAGCTACGGAGCTCACCACACCCTTAAGTCTATACCAGTAGTAACTAAGCCTACAGGACGGTCTAAGACATCTATGCCTAGCTTTGGGCGTTCACAAGCACAAGTTGATGCCTATGCAGCCTCAGAGGCATCTCGTATAGAGATAGCTGACGAAGAAGCTATGTTAAAGCAGGAGCGTAAAGAAGCTAAAGAAATGGAAAAAGCTGAGATAGCCAAAGATAAGGCTAGAGCTCAAAAAGAAATAGATGACATTAAGTCAGCGGTAATTGAAGAGCCTCTACCAGGAGTTGCTGCACCTCTTAAGAAGCCTTGGGAATTATAATGTATCTGCCTGCAATGAAGCCAATAATTCTAAAGGCTATGAGTTACACTCTTATTCAAATCAAAACTGATAAAGGGTATAAAGGCGATGACTTACTACGCTTAGTAATGAAGCATCTGGACGAAGCTGAAGCTATCAGAATATTAGTACAATCCCTAGGATTTGAGGTTAAGATATTGCATAACCCACTAGAAGTTGTTTGTGCATTCCTACCTCCAACAGATATATATCAACTAAAGGATTAGCTATGTTAACTAAATTAATAAACTGGTACTATTGTACTGACCTATACCATCGGCAACGTCGTGGGCAAATATCCACTCAGGAAGCCTTAGAACGTACACTTAACCGGCTGATAGTTATACACACTATAATGATACTAGTGGCAACACTAGTTCTATACATAATATTAAAGGTAACTGCATGACAGCAACAGATCTAGCACTAATGGCTTTCTACGAAAGCATTCCAAATAGGCCTAAGATTAAATACGACGACACTATAACTAGGTTCGATCGTGATTTATGGTTCTATGACCGTGATGATATAAACCGTCAATCATCCACAACTAAGAAAGTAACTTACGAAGCTCACATAAAAGTTATCCAAACAGCAGTAACTATGCTTAAGGTTGATACTCAACACGATATAGCTATGATGATACTAACTCATAGGTTCTTCAAATCATACCGTGATGATATCTTCTCTGGCACAGGGAACTTCTATAGTGACTACTCCTTCTTAGTAAAGAAGATAGCTATGGTTCACAACACTGATACTAACAGAGTAATTACTCATAGTATTGGTAATAAACTACAGGAGTTTAAAGTGCCAACATTGGTACAGATTAACTACATTGCAGGAACTGTAACTAAAGTTAAAACACCAGATACTGGAGAGACTCTAAATGAGTGGGCTGTTAAGTTCAACCTAGCCTGTAATAGTACTATAAGCTACCAAGTAGCTGGGCTATCTATAGGAGCCTAACATGAGTGAGACCAGTAAAAAGGCTCCATGGTATCCTAATAGGGAACTAACATACGGAATGGTATATTTCTATATCAAGAATAAGACTCACTCCCTCAACGCATTTGACACTGAGTCAATACGTGAGGCTAAGCGATCAATACTAGAAGAAGCACGTGATGCTTCGCCTTCACACCAAATGTTCCTCAAAGCTGCTAAATTAGCCACAGGGATCTCACACAGAACTATAAAACGCCTGTTATATCAGGATAAAGAAGTTGTGTGAACCATTTGGCCCAGAACTCTACTACGTAAAGCCCTAAAAATAGGGCTTCTGTAGCCAGACAGTTCTCTGAAGGCATACTTTCTATGGTAGTTTACACCTGTACTTTCATACTTATACTTGACTTCAGTAGTTAAACATAGTATACTTCACTATTAAATTAAAGGATACATATGGAAACATGTAAAGACTTCATCTTAAAGATGACACAAATGGATAAAGCGGAGCAATTCGTAATAGCAGGTATAGTACATAGCTGGACACCAGAGTCCTCAATAGGTTCAGTAGTTATTAAGACTACTGATATGAGCAGTGCAGATGCTAATAAGTTTATTAAAGGCATTAAGACCCTAACAGCTAAAGGCTTAGTACGTAGAATTAAGAGGTCTCATTATATGATGCACCCTAAAACTTTAGTACCTAGAGATAAAGAACTCGCTATGGAGACATGGGAGGGGCTGTAATGGCTAGAAAATTGCTACCAGCGGATATCTTACAAAGATTCATAACCACACATGGGCAAACCTATGACTACACTAACAGTGATATAACTACTAGAACAACAAAAATCTCAATAAGATGCAGGGTTCACGGGCCTTTTACACAGATGCCTAAAGAGCATATGCTGGGACAAGGATGCCCTAAGTGTGGGCATTTAGCCACAGCGGCTGCTTTAAGGCACTCTCAAGAAGAATTTGTACTAAAGGTGCAGGTAATCCACAATAACAGGTATGACTACTCATTAGTGAAGTATACGTCTGATGCTGATAGCATTGATATAATTTGCAACACTCACGGTGTATTCTCACAAATAGCCTCATCCCATGTCCAAGGAAGTGGGTGCCCTAGGTGTGCAATTGAGAAAACACATAGTGAGGCTACGTATACAACTGCTGAATTCATCGAAAAAGCTAGTGTAAAACATAGTAATTATTACACATACCCAGAGACTAACTATGTTAAAGGTACTGTTAAAGTGGTGATAACATGCCCTGTTCATGGGACTTTTCAACAAACACCAGTGGCACACCTAACAGGCCAGGGGTGCAAAGTGTGTGTCACTGCAGAAAGAGGGCTAAAAACCAGAAACTCAACAGCTAACTTTATAGAGCAGGCAGGTAAAGTGCATGGTAATAAATACTGTTATGCGAATACCTCTTATGTACTATCTGTTGAAAAAGTTACTATTACATGCCCTATACACGGGGACTTCACGCAGACTCCTACTAATCATCTGTATGGTTATGGATGTAGTAGATGTGGTGTGGTAAAATCAAATAAAAGGTTTCACCACATACCCACAACGCTTTACTACTTTAAAATAAAAGATTGTTGGAAAGTGGGCATAACAGTATTTGATGTAAAAACACGTTACAACACTGTGGATCACTCCAATATTAGTGATTTGACAACATGGAAATTCTCATCAGGCAAAGAAGCTTATGAGTATGAGCAGAATATCATATCACTTAACAAAGAACATGCCTATACGGGTTAAACACCATTTACTGATGGTACAGGCATAACTGAATGCTTTAAAATAGATATAAACAAGGATTAACATATGAATGAATCAGCTACGGGGGTAATTTTACCTGAGGATAATTTGATAAATACTGCATGGGCAAAGGAACAACTTGGAAGAGTAGACTTATTCTCTCAAGAACTCCTTAACTACGGTAAAGGTGAAATCTTCTTCATGCTACAGACAAACCTATCAACAGGTGGCTTTGAGCAATCAATCAACGACTTAGATTACACTGTAGAGACTGCTGTTAAATACATCAGCTACTTACAAAAGCGCTCAGTGCTAGATGCCATAAAGGCTAAGTACTACGTAGCTCTATCTCTATCAGCAGCTGAATACATCCCAGACTCTGTTGAAGACGCTATTGCACTAGCAGACGTATGTCTAGCTAAATTCGGCAAATTAACTGCTGACAACCTTAAGAAGGCTGCTGAGACAACTGGTGTACTTCCTAAGAAGATGTCAGATGCTGCAATCTCTGTAGAGGCTATGAAGAAGAAAGCCCTCAACGAGTGGTTACTAAGCGAACACAGCCTATCAGACGATGATGTGTTACAAGCATCAACTATCAATACCACAGGGCGTGCAGAATACTTAGAGAAGATGCTACAAGCCTACAGCCTCCTAGAAGGCTGGAAAGCCTTCTACAACATCATTGCTAAATCTGTCCACGACTCAGGAAACTCTAAAGCCCTTCGCTTCTTATCAGATGTATCAGATGCCTCTAAGTCAATCGAAGAGTTTCTAGCATCAGAAGCTGCTAACACTAACTTAATGTCTCTCAAGGAAACCTTCGTAAATGAGGTCTACCCATCTATCAGCTACAATGCTGAGATGGCTAAAGAGAGTAAGTAATGTTGCCTAAACTAGGTGATGTACTTGTAGCTATTGCTAGTAGTATAGTTGACGACCTTCCAATACTAACTATAGGGTTAGGATACGAAGTGCACAAGTACTCCAGCGAGTATTCGGAAGGTGGGGTATTAAACTACCTACACATTATTGACGATCAAAACGAGCATTATATGTTAGAAGAAGATTGGCACCAAACATTCAAACTAATGGATGACCAACCGGTGGAGAGTAACGAGCCGGTAGGTACTAACGACGCTGGCGAAGCACTACAGTCTATTGAGGAAACTCTCATTCAACGCGGTAAACGCTATGGCGAATACTCTAAGGTTTCTGGTGTATCTCAAAGGCTTAAGGCAGTCCTCCAAAAGGGCATAAATGAGTCAGGTAAAAGCTACACAGAGTTACCTCCTTACATACGAGAATCTCTAGAGCTAATCTGTAACAAACTATCTCGTATAGTAAATGGTGACCCTCTATACGATGACAACTGGCGTGACATAGCTGGGTATTCCCAGCTAGTAGTAGACGAACTTAATAAGGATTAATATGTTTTACACCCTATCAGCAATTGTATGGCTATCACTAGCACTAATGCAGTACCACTTCGGAGACATGACCGATACTAAAGATGTAGTAGGGGTTTGTACCGCTGTAATAGTAGCCCATATATATGGCGTAAGGAATTAATATGAAGCACATACCATTAGCAATAGGATGGCTATTCTTAATTATAGCCTTAACAGTTGCATTCTTCGGACTAGAAGAAACAAATAGTTTAATAACATACCACAGTAATATCATATGTGCAAACATATGGTTTGCCGTTAGTGCTGTTATATATAAACTAGAGGACTAACTATGGATATTCCTCGCTGCAACTCTTGTATGTACTGGAAGGTCTCAACTAAGTCTCCAGCACTCATGGTGTGTGAGGCTGATACTAATCATATAGGCCTTATAGGCCCTACATTCTACTGTGCTAACCACACTGTGGGTAAACATAAAGGAAAGTAAATGAAAGTAACAATACACTTAGCAACCCCACAAATACAAGTAGGTGAAATGGCTAAGATATGTTATGCTACTAAAGCGCTTGAGGCTGGTGGTAAAGATATAACAAATCAACTAGTATTTGGACACGGGCACTTAGCTGCCTTAAGGTTTGCATATGTAACATTATCACTAGAAGGTATCTCAGTTGCCTGCCAAAACCAAATAGTAAGAAGTAAGCACTTAGACTTTATGGTACAGTCAAAACGCTATGTAAGTGCTGATAAGGGAGAGTTCAAATTCATCATGCCTGAAGGGTTAGATGAAGTTACTCAAACTTATATGCAAGGGCATTGGGATACAGCTTTAAGCTGCTACACATCGCTATTAAAAAGTGGTGTAAAGAAAGAAGACGCAAGAGCAGTACTGCCAGCTAACACATCCACAAAGATGAACATTACAGGTAATCTACAAGCTTGGTGGAGTTTCTTTGTCCTCAGAATGACTCCGCATGCTCAAACTGAAGTACGTATGGTAGCTCATGCTATATTTGATAGACTTAAGGATCCATACCCAGAAGTATTTAATGATAAGTCATTAGCTATATTTACTAAGGCTAAGTAATGAACTCTCAAGAGTTTCAGCAACTAGTTGCCTTCATACGCAAATCACTAACCTACTCCGCTATTGGGTTATCAACCCAAGAGCTACAAGCTCTATCACAACGGCTGGACTCAGATGCCTTTAAGGCAGCAGTAGCAGTAGATGAGTTTTTTGAGCTTAAGCGCCAAGAGGTAGCTTAATCTCTGACAACTTATTAATCAAAGGAAACAAATGTTTACAACTAAATACAGAATCGTAAGAGACGCCTACAACGGATACGAAGTACAGTATAGAAAGTGGTGGATGCCTCTATTTATGATGGCAGCCAGCAATGGCGCTGGTAGAGGTATAAATACATTTGGTAAACTAGATGAAGCTAAAGACCATATCCGTAAGCATAGAATTACGCATAAAATAGTGTACGAAGAATAACTATGGAAGAACAAATACAAGAAGTCTACGAAGAACTATTGAACTACCTAGACAACTCACCACTGAACATATCTACAGCTATCTACTACGACGTACTATGGCAACTAGCAGAAGACGAGATTAACAACCGTCTACAAGACAAAGCAGACTATGAAAGAGATGCTATTAAAAATGGAGATTACGATGACTAAACTACAAGAACTACAAGGTAAGATCCTAGAGGCAGAAGATGCTGCAGGACTGGTAAACCCAGAAGAGTATGAAACACTATATAAGATATTAGTTAAAGCCTACTACTATGCGAAAGATATTATAGCCTTGCAAGACCCTATTAATGTAATGTTAGAGGATGTTAATACTGATATCCTCCAGGATGAGCTAGATACAGCTAAGGCTGAACTTGTTCAACGGGATAAGACTATCATTAGTCTTAATGAAGAGGTTGATGTATTAATAACGTCAATAGCTTCATTCTCCTCAAAGATGGAAGCTATTACTAAACTATCAGCCTATGCCTCAGAGTAAACGCCACTCAACAATAGAAGCATTCGTCAACACGGTTAGCGGTATACTACTAGCAGTATATGTAGCTCAGCCAATCATCTTTAGTTTCTATGGAATACATATGAGCACCTACGACAACTTTGGTATAGCTATAAGCTTCACAGCATTTAGCTTCACCAGAGCCTATCTACTACGTAGGATATTTAATAAACTGACATAAAGGACTTTAATGTTTAAAGACAAAACAATTGCCATATACGACATTGAAAGTCCTTGGATAACTGATGCAGGAATCTCTGCCTTAACCCAAATATATTGTATAGGGGTGGTAACACTACTAAATGGCAATATCATAGATAAGAAGATGTATACCGAACACTGGACTACCTACTCAGATGGTTCATTAGTAGAATGTATGACTGCATTAAACTCTGCAGACATTCGTGTAGCATTCAACAACATTGGATTCGATGACGTTGTAATGTCTAACGTTATAGGTGTAGGGATGCCTATAATATCTAGCACTCTGGACTTCAACTCCTTAGACTTAATCATATGCGCTAAGCTATGCTACAGCAAAGATGAACTAATGGCTATAGATATAGAGCTAAACCTAGATAAAGCCTTATGGGGTTCTTACTCCTTACGAGCCTTTGGAGCTCGTCTAGGCAACGCTAAGATGCACTTCGATGAATTCGATGGTGGACTTACAGAAGACCTCTGTACGTACTGTATACAGGATTGTGTGGTAACTGCAGACCTGTTTATACACCTGACTCAAAAAGAAAACTTTCCGATAGCTGCTGTACTAACAATAGAACATAAAGCTAGCACAATCATCCAAGAGCAGACATTCCACGGATTTTATATTGATATAACTAAGACCAGAGCCCTTAACACTAAACTTCTCAAAGAGAAGCTAGAGATAGCTACTGAACTAAGCAAGACCTTTATGCCCAAATGGCTACCAGACGGTAAGGTACTTACCTATAAAAAGAAAAGTATAACTAGGAAGTTTCTTCCTAACAACAGTTACATTCCCCTACTGGGCACAAAGGTTTAAAATGAAATACTCTCAAATGATAGCAATACACACCACAGCACTACTACTGTTAGGGGTAGCACTGGCTATATACCCAATACTATTACCTATAGTCCTACTAGCTATGTGTGTAGTCCTAGTTGTACAAGCTGGAGTTGAGCTATACCACTGGCTGACTAATGTCTAGCATAGGTGTAGCTGAGGCTATACTAACTATGGGGATATTAATAATATTAATAACGTTCATAGGCACATACTGTGCTGTTGAACACTCTAAGAAAAACTAAACTACCTTCCTCCTGGCATTGCTAATACCATATAAGCCCAATGGCGTCTATTGGTCTTCCGCTGACGTACACTCGCTAAGACTAACTCCATTCATCTTCATTGGAGTATAACATTAAGATGACCGAGAAGGGCACTATCATACTAACATCCGCAGCTCGGTATATAAAAATAAGAGCAAGGGATGTATGGCGGGACTAATACACCTTGCTTAATACAAACGTAATACAGAAAGATACTGTATAACAGACCCAGAGGCCGTTGAGGTAACGCTGCGGTAGGTGTAAAGTAGTCCGGTAACACTTGGTGTATCATTTACCTGCAGAGGTATGCATCTAGATCGCTGGTTCAAATACAGCCACCTACCATGAGAGAAGACTCAAACAACATTCCCGAACTTACAGTTCTAATCTACCTTCATCGCGGATAGAAATTAGATAACCCTACAGGCTCCCGGCGGGCTGTGTAGGTTGAAACAAGCCATACTACTTAGGCTAAACTAGTAGCAGAGCATAACTGCAATATCCGTCTGGTCCCCGTAAGGGACTCTATAAACTCCTAGTGAGCATACACACTAAGACAGGAATACAAGAGACTGCCTGACTACGCAGTGTATTGCGTAATACACCCAGTCAGTTGTGTGTTCTCTAGGGTTTTATACCCAAAGTTTCTATCAGCTTGATGATGGCGTATATCCTACGACACAAGGATCAACACCGTGCCTCTTATCAAGGCTAGTACGCTGGTTGTATACGTATGAAGAAGTAGCTTGATACCTACATTTGAACCAAAACCGGTAACTGCTCCCGTTAAGGGCTCTGAGACGAGAAGGCTCTCGCCTTCTCTCCACAGCCTAGCAGCTAAGTTCCTAAGAGCATATAGATAACTGTTCCATAGATGTAAGCTGATGCCCAACGCTATGACTAAGTAACCCTAGAGCCCAACGAGATTAATTATCTCACCACACATTTGGATAGCACGTCGAGAGTCACTATGCCGGTCCATTGTAGATACTCAATGCTATATGTTCTTAGGAGCTTATCCCTCCTGAAAAAAGCTAGTAACTTAATTACTCTTCTTAAACGTCAATGCACTATTATGCCCCAGATGTGAACAGGGAATGCCTGGCAACGTATATAGGGAATGTTGTGAAGTGTCTTGCGTATTAGCACCATAGGTAGCACTTGGAGTATAGGTACCTAGCGACCTGCACTCGAAAATTATATCAATGCGCTAAGCCCTTGTTGATACCTTGGGAGATGTCTACACTCGATGTGAGGGGACGCTAAATACAAGATCATCAGACCACTAGTTACCCATCACTAGTATAAATAAGATGGGCAATATGTAAACGTATAAAGTAGGGTTGCCTACAAATGTGGCTGTCCTCGAGGCTTGTAGACCACATCCTATTAAGGTGCAGTTCAACTCTGATTCGTTTACACCAAAAATAAGTACCAGTCATCTAACTAGTCAAGAAGCTCCATTAAAGGAGCTAATGTGAGTGCAACTCTCACCTGGTACACCAGCTCCGTATAGAGTATAAACGATTCAGTCAAGAGTAAAGACTATAACTTATCCCCTCGGGATTGAAGCTTCAAAAAGTACGTCACTGTGGAACAGGACTTAAAAGAAACAGTAGGTTCCTCACGTACCTTAAACGTGGGTGCATATGCTGCAGCCTGGTTGGCACGAGAGGTTCGATTCCTTTAACAGCACTAGATATATCGAAAGATCCTCATATCTTAAATGGGGACGTAAGTACCATTAGCTTAATCGGTAAAAAGCGTCGACTATTAAAACATAAGATACTGGTTTGAATCCAGTATGGTACACAAAACAATGGGGCGAGCATTACAGAGGCAGGATGAATTTGCAACTTCATCAGTGAGTTTGACTCTCACCGCTCCACCATGATACCACCTATGAGCATAAGTTATAAGCCAGGAATAAAACCGCCTGCAGTACCGAACAGTAAGGTACAGTGTTACCGGTCCACTTATGTTCTTAGGTGTTATCACCAGTCCCCAGCTAAGACTTAAAATAAATGCACTCCAAGCCATTATGAGTATAAACCATTGGCAGTACCCGCCGATAGCAGGGGCAGTTTAAGTGCTAACCAAGTCTCCGGAAGCTCATCTAGGTCAAGACTTTAAACTGACCCTAAACGAAGCAGGTTTTACCGTTGTACCTTAAACAATGGCTACGACTATCCCTGTGGGTACATACAGGAAGACAGGATAAGTATACACTGCCTGAAGCGTGTAGTTAGTTGCGCACATCTAACCCAGTGCTGTATGTATCCTCAGGGGTCGTCTAGCTAAAGAATGACCGCTAATCATAAACTATAGCAGCGTGGCAAACAGAGCTGAAAGACTCAATACCAACCAGAGGTACCGGACGCTATAAAAATTCGGGGTAGACGGAGTTAACCATAGGTGTACAACTACTGGTGCAAAAGCAATAAACTTATGAAGGTTATATACTCTCCTTTGGAGATCAAGTATGTAGCCTTTAGTAAGTTTATACAATACGTAACATAGTACAGATTAAAGCCATAAAAGGTACTTAATCTGTATTATAATAAACATTAAAGGAACCAGATGGAAACAACTCTACTAACAATAGCCCTAATACTAATCACCCACTTCGTGGCTGATTTCGTACTCCAATCAGACTACGTAGCTAAGAACAAATCTAAATCTAACTGGGTACTACTACAACACGGCACTATCTATATGATACCCTTCATCATCATAATAAGCCCACTCTACGGCCTAGTTAACGCTATCCTGCACATTGCTGTGGATTACTTCACATCACGTGCTACAGGTAAGCTATGGGCTGCTGGTAAGACTCATGACTTCTTTTTAGTTATAGGATTTGATCAGTTATTACATTCACTAACGCTAATAGGTACTTACTACTTATTAGTATTATAAGGACTTCTATGCTTAAATACGGAATAATACTTGGGAGATGTCAGCCCATGCATTTAGGCCACCAACACATTATCAACAAAATAATATCGGATGGACTAACACCTGTAGTAGTACTAGGCTCTTCACAAGAAGCTGGTACTACTAAGAACCCATATCATCCACTACAACGTATACACATGCTTCGCCTAGTATACCCAGATATCAAATGCTTCGCATTAGATGATGCTGACTGCTGGGACGAATGGTACAACAAGCTTATAAACTCAATAGAGTTAGTAATAACTGATGACTTATCAGAAGTAACTATCTACCTCCACGACAAACTTGAAGACTTACAAGACTTCACCTTTAGAGGTATAGACTATTTCAATGAGTCATACAGCAAAGTCTACGAAGTAGACGGTATGCATACAACTAAGCTAGCTATATCTGATATTCAGATTAGAGCTAAATCAATACGTGAAGACTTAGAAGGTAATAAACACTTCTTAGATACTAACGTGTATAACTATATAAAGGGACTTAATGACTGATACAACAATAGAATGGCAATCCCCTGAGACAACACCAGCAGGTGATCCGTTCCTAACAGTAAAGAAAGCTAGAGGTTACTACTACTACGCAGAGCGTGGGGGAGTAGACTCTATAGCCTTCGTACTGCTGGATAAAACAGCTAACAAGATTGGTCTTATACTAGAGAGTAAACCTCCTATGGATGAAATGGCTTCAATTGAAGTTGACTACATCACTGCATTTGGGGGGTCTATAGACTCACCAGACTCTAAGACTGATATAGTTATAACTGAGGTATTAGAGGAAGCTGGTTACGTAGTAACAGCTGATAATGTAACTGAAGTTGGATCAACTGTGGTATCGACCCAAATGAGTCAAACACTTTACGCCTACACAGTAGACGTTACAGGTATACCTAAGACTGCAGAGACTGAGTACGAGTCTCAAGGTAAAGGTGATAGAACACAGTGGATGACATTCACTGAAGCATTAGCAAACTCTGACTGGAAGTCTATATTTATTATGACTATGTTAGGGCACAAGCTAGATGGAGCTAAATAATGCAATCAATACTAAACCTAGCTGATTCCTACAAATTCTCACATTCAAGCCAGTACCCAAAGAATATGGTAAGTCAATATGACTACATGGAATCACGTGGGGGCACTTACCCTGCAACAGTATTCGTAGGACTTCAGTACTACTTATTCAAGTACCTAACAGTACCTGTGACTGAGTTAGAAGTAAAACTAACAGCGGCTAAAGCTGCTCGTCACGGAGTACCTTTCGATCTAAATGGTTGGATGCATATTGTAAACAACTGTGATGGCTTAATTCCCGTAGAAATTAAAGCAGTACCAGAAGGCAGCCTAATACCTACCAAGATGGTACTAGTAACTATAGAATCAACAGACACAGCTGTTCCATGGATAGCAGGATTCTTAGAGACTATCTTAATGAAGATCTGGTACCCAACTACAATAGCTACTAAATCTTACTACACTCGTAAGATGCTAGAGAAGTACGGAGATCCTGAATGGGCTAAGTTCGCTTACCACAACTTCGGAGACCGTGGCGCTACCTCAGTAGAATCTGCAGCTATAGGAGGCTTTGCCCACTACACCCAATTCATGGGAACTGATAACTTCAACTCCCTAGACATTGCAGAGAACTACTACGCTACAACAGCCATGCCAGCATACTCAGTATACGCTACCGAGCACTCTAGCACTACCTCACACGGTCGTGAAGGAGAAGAAGAGTTTGTCTATACTCAGCTATTAGAAAACCCTGGTAAGGCCATCATGAGCTTCGTAGCTGATTCATACGACGTGTATGAGTTTACTAAGTTCTGTACAGCCCCTAACTCTCGTATTAGAGAACTAATTGAGTCTAGACCTAGCCAAAAGTTAGTCCTCCGCCCTGACTCTGGTAACCCTATTGAAGTGATGACACAGATGTTAGCTATAGTTAAAGCCAATAATTGGGGCTATACTGAGACTCCTACAGGATTACTATTCAATCAACTAGGTATCTTATGGGGTGATGGAATCACTCCTGAAGTAATAGAAGAAATCTTAGCTATGGTACCACGTGTGGGCTATGCAGCTGGGAACTTCATATTTGGAAGTGGTGGTGATCTCATGCAGAACATCACTAGAGACACTCAGAGGTTTGCTATTAAATGTAGTAGTATCACTGTAGCACATGATGAGTTTATAGGTAATACCTCGTACGAAGAGGTAGATGTCTACAAAGACCCTATTACTGACCCTGGTAAAGCCTCTAAACGTGGTAAGGTAACTACTTACATTAGAGAAGATGGTACTTACTTCGTAGACCTGGTAACAAATAAAACACCTGATGCTAAGAATGCTTTAACAACTGTATTCTTAAATGGTACGGTAACTAAAGAGTATACACTAGAAGAGATACGTAACAACTCAAAGGACTAACTATGGCTAAACTATCAATCTGCTGCGTCTCGGACACACATGGTAAACACAGCCAACTAACCCTCTCTAAATACCCGGCTGATGTACTTGTACATGCTGGGGATTGGACCGGAGGTAAGGACATAGCCCTAACTGAGACTATAGCCTTCCTAGACTGGTTCTCTGAGCAACCATTTGAACACAAGCTATTCATAGCCGGTAACCACGAGAGAACTGTAGAGGCTAACCCCCAAGACTTTCAAGACTTACTAAAGCACTACCCAACTATAGAGTACATTCACCATAAAGCGGTAACTATTTCCGGTATTAACTTCTACGGCAGTAACTACTCTAACGAGTTCTGTGACTGGGCATTTATGGAAGAAGAGCCTGAACTATCTAAAGTCTGGGACCTAATCCCTAATGATACTGATGTCCTTGTGACTCATGGGCCAGCCTATGGCTGTCACGATCAAGTTAAGCATGCTTACGGACGTGATCCCCATGTAGGGAGTAGATCTCTTCATCATAAGAAACTATCCCTCCAGGATACATTAAAACTCCACATAAGTGGGCACATCCACGAAAGTTATGGCACATCCTCAGATCTATGTATAAATGTATGTGCCTCGGTACTAAATGAGAAATATCAATTAGTAAATGAACCAGTAGTAATAACACTACACTAGCTAGAAGCCCAGCAACAGGGGGCGAAACACTGTCAGTCAGCAAAGGCATAAAGCCTTCACAAAAGGAAATACAATGATCAAGACTATCAAAAACAGAAGAGCATACCCAGCAGCACTTAAGATGGCTGCACTAAAGGCATCTAAAGGCAAGAAGGCTAAATCAAATGCAGCAATTGCAGATGACTTCAACATCCACAAGTCAACTCTAGGGAATTGGAGACGTGCTGCAGGTATTCAACGCCCCCAGCCTACAGGCTTAGCTAGACACAACTCTGATCAAAAGGCTGAGAAAGCTCACAACACTCCTACTATGCAAACAAACGGTACAATCATGTACCGTGGTGTAGAGTACAAGTAATTAGTTGGTTGAGGTGAAAGGCCTCTTATAAATAGCGTAGAGCTTACCACATAGTCTACCTAGACTCTAAACTTGCTGGCAACCAACCAGAGTGTTGATGGCTACACAGGTTTAACCATCTGCGAATGAGGCTCAGCCTAGCATAAGGCTAGTAGAGGCATGGTACCTCTACGATCATTTATACTACTTATGAGTATAACGGTACCAATAATTAATATAAATAGGAATAACTATGGCAACAGCACTACAAGACTTAATAAATATAATTAAAACAGAAGACAGTACATTGTTGCAATCAATAATAAAAGATATTGATGCATCAGACTACTCATGGGGTATGCCTGAGTTTTTAACCCACTTAACAACTTCACAGGTAGCTAGATTAACTACTAGCCAAATAACTCTACTAAAGAATATGAGGTTTAAAAGGGGGCAAACCTTAAGGCTGTATAGAGAAAGATGTATATTTGCAACAACAATATCAGGAGCGCACTCTAAACAATGGGCCTTCATGCATGCCTCGGCGTTGTTTGCTAAGGAAGACCTTATCTACCTCAGCAAGTATGAAACTACTAAATGGAAGGAAGCTAACCCATCAGGTGGTAGCACTAAAAAAGGTACTGAGCTTAACTTCGCTATGGACGACTTCTCTCTAGCACTATTCAAAGCCTCTATAACTAAAGGCTTTCTCCGTACTGAAGCTAAGAACTACATCTTAGCAGTGAACAAAGCCTACTCTAGTGTGACTGCTACTGACCCTGTTAAGAAGCTAGCAGCAACTAAAATTCGTAACAAGTTCTACGCAGTTATACTAAACAACACCGAGGTACATACTAACGCTATGTTAAAGGAGCTACAATGGACAGACTTAGAGCCTGCAAAAGGTGGATACTACCAAGCCTCTGAAGACGAGGCACTATCCTTCTCATTCGGCGGTCACAGACATTTACTAAGCTACACAACTACTAACGCTATGGAGACGTACTCAACTGATATTGAAATAACTACCCACAACAACGGTACTGACAACGAACGTCATGCTGATCGTTTAGCCAGTGCTACCAGTATACTACTAACTATTCACGCAGCAACTGGCAATACAGCTTACTTAGCACTAGCTACTCGTATGCTAAAAAACATCACATCTGATAGTAAGATTAAAGTACTTAACACAACCTCTGCCGTAGCTATGCTACGAGCTATACTAACTAAATAAGGATTACAATGAAAGATACTAAACAACAAACAAGAATTAAGACTAACCTAAAAGCACAGCTAGACGGGGTAGCAATACTACCACTATGTTTATTTGGAGGACCAGGGTTAGGTAAAAGCTCTATTATCTCCCAAGCAGCTAGAGACTTAGGTGCCTCAGAAAATGTAGTATCAATTTCATCAGTAAACTTCGAGTACTTCTCAGGTATACCTGCCTTTAGTACTGATAGCTCTCTTGATCAATACTCAGTATCAGGGGCTAAAGGTGTGCAAGCAACAATATGGTCTATAGCAGAACTTATTATGGCTACTAACCGTGTTGCAGAAAAGAACCCTAACGGTGCTGTACTACACCTAGAAGATATGCATACAGCAGATAAAACTACTGAAAATGTTATGTACCAGCTATTATTAGACAGAAAGCTTGGTGACTACAAGCTACATCCTAAAGTGGCTATCATATGCTCTATGAACCACTCTAAGGAATCTGGAGGGGGGCACTTCAACTCAGCAGCAGTAAAGTCAAGACTATCTCTAATGGAGTATGTATTTAACTTCGACGACTGGTACACTAACTTTGGACTATCTCTCCACCCTTGGTTATCTTCATTCTTAAAGGCTAACCAACAGTACATCATAGAGACTGAGAGCAAGACTTTAGAGCCTTCAGGGTCAGCTAGATCATACAGTAAACTATCACTAGAGTTTAACCTCTACAATGATGTGGACTTAAATGAGATGTACAAAGACTTAGCATCTGGAGTATTATCAATCAACGCTGTCAACTCTTTAGAGAAACACGTAATTTACTACCAGAAGATTGACTTCACAGGTATTGTCAAGCATAGAACAATACCTACCCTATCATCTCTCCCAGACCTTGATAAAGTATTATGGGGATATGTATTCCATAGTGTTGTAACTCCAGAAGATGGTGTCTACATCATCGACCTTATCAATGCTATAACCACTCAGCCTCATTACCAAAGCCTACTAGGCTTTCTATCAGCTGAGATTCACTCTAAGTACAAGATTCAACTATCTGGTGAGACAATCACACCAGGGCAAAACCTTGTACTAAGTAAGATCATGGGTTCATTCGATCCATCTCTATACAAGGTTACAGCACCAGTCGCTAAGAAGCTTGCAGAAGCTGAGCTAGCCAACAAAACAGAGGTCATGAGTCTCATGGCTAAATACATGTAAGGAACTACAATGACAAAACAAGAATTCTTAATTGAACTAAAAGCAATCGTGATAACAGGCATGGTTAAAGAGGTTAACATTATGTTAGGGGCTAGCAAGGCTGCTTTCCTATCAACATCACTCCTCCTTAAACTTCAACCAACATTTGTAGCTATAGAATCTCCCTACGCTAGACTACCTAAAGCTTCAACTATCGAAGACTTAGATGAAATCTTCAAAGCTTACATACCTATTGATGATCCTTCATTACTAGTATTCGAAATTGCATACGATAGTAAGAAGACTATTAAACGTGCACTGAAACTTGCTGAAAAACACACAGCTTACTTCGCATTCCACTACATCAAACATCTACATGCAACTCTTGCACAAGTTAACACTACTGCATACGTTCAAGCTATGATAAAACAAGTAGCTGGTAAAGAGCACCCATTCCTCCTAGCATCTGCAGTAATTGACAGATCTATGAGTGATATGGCTCTTAAAACACTAGCAGCAGCTGGTGTTAACACTAGGCCATACGAGAATGTTATTGAGCATATGGAGACTACTAATATCGCTGAAGAGTTAGAGCTACTAGCTTCAGCTATGGAGTCTAAAGTTATCACTAAGATCCCTGGCTATATTCGTAAATTACGCATAAAGCCAATTGATAACATCGCAGAGCTATTAGAAGTAGTGGCTAACCACGGCCAAGGTCAAGGCGAGTTCGGGTACCAGCAAGGTCAAAGAACTGCTAGTGTAATAGTAGACCTGTCACAAGCTCTTAACCACACCCTCTCATCATCTTGTAAAGGTACTGCAGTTGGTGACCTTATGGCTACTAGCTTTGAAGCTAATCACATCGATGCCTTATGGTTCGATGACTTAACTAAAACTGTATTATCATCAGTAATTGAAAAGTCTAACGAAGGTTATGCGTCATGGGGTAATCTGTCTAAGACTAAACGCCACTTATACCATAGCCCAGTTAGAATCAATACTGACCACAAGTTACAACTATATGTAACAATAGACCAAAGTGGGTCTGTATCTACTGGAGACCTTCAGAAGATACTATCAGTATTTGAACAATACTCACACCTAATATCTCAAGCAGTAGTTATGCATCACACAGCTAGCGTTATACAGCAGTATGAGCTAGATGATAGCTATGGAGAGTTAATAGATCACCCAGAGTTTAAAGCGGCCTTTGCTTGTCGCCACGGTGATGGTGGGACATCTCACGGAGATTGTGTTAAGCGTATAGCTAAACATATCACTAAGAACAACATCGACCCTGAGAGAGCTATTTGGCTCAGCTTCAGCGATGGCTATAGCGACTTAGAAGACGTATGCATGACTGAACATAGTATTATGGACAAGTTAGAAAAGTTCTTCATCAGAGATAGTAGAGGTAGAAATATTATCCTACATACAATCCCTGGTAAGAACCACAATATAGTAACGCCTTAGGAGATGCAATGGATAACTTCGAATACTTAGTTAGAGTTGCAGAAATGGACACACTAACTACCCTTAAAGCTAAGGAGCAGTTCATTAGAGAGCAGGTAGCTGCTATCTATGAAATAGATGGGATGGATAGCTGGAGCCATTATGTTAATGACTCAAATGTTGCCGCAGTTATACCTAGATATAAACTACTTACTAAAGCGTTAAATCTCTATGATGGGGCTAATGACTTACCAGATAAACTTCTTAAAGTTAAACGTAGGTTATGTGCTAGTTTACTAACTAGGTTTGTAGAGCAAAAGCATAACTACCCAGACTTCGTAAATTTCTTTGAGTTTGATGCAGAGTTAAACTTTCGTGGAATGTATGGGGGGGACGCTATATCTGTAATACTTATGATAGGCACAGAGGTGCCTATACAAAAGGTAGAGTTGACGCTACATGCACCATACAGACTGCAGTATGTGTTTAACGACATACTAACAGACAGTGATAATTATAGCCTTAGAAATATACTAGCAGCAGAAGACTTAAAAGCTGCACTACATAACCGTGAGGATCTTACAATGCTTAATCAACTAATAGATAAGGCTTACAGTGACCTTAATAAAAGATCCTTACCAGCTGACCTATCTAAAGTACCTATAAACCTAGAACGCCTAAACACTATCTCAGCCACTATGATGGCAAAGTTATGCCCTTAGCCCCTTACAAAATCCCAAGTGGGAGGTACTTGAAAAATGGTAGTTGGAAACCTCCAGGTAAAAAAACGTTCAAATGGTTCTCAACTCCTCATAGGACGATAAACGTAACTAGGGAAGGGGAGTACCAACCTATTAAGTATGAGCCGTTTAATCCTGGGTCACGTTCACATATAAAGAAGTGGATGGAAGAGGACTATGGCTACACGTTTCCTTATTATACAGAGAAAGGATCTCCTAAAGTTGACCCCGAGTCGTTAGACAATATGAACCACCCAGCAGGAAAGATGCTTAAAAGGTTTTTAAAGGTTGGAAAGGACCAGTCGCAAATAGGCAATGGGGCAGGATCTCTTATAAGTCACTACAATGAAAACACAAAAGGTATACACTGTAGAGTTGACACTAATGGCACTATTACAGGCAGATTCTCGGTAAATTCTCCAAATATGGCACAGATACCATCTCAAGAGGAATTCAGGGAGCTGTTCTCTGCACCAGAGGGCTGGACCTTTGTAGGTGTGGATTTTTCTCAGCAGGAGCTAGTAAATCTAGCGCATTTCCTGTACCCTTATGATGGCGGAGCATATGCTAAAACTGTTGCTGATGGTAATAAAGAAGATGAAACAGATCCACATAATGTACATAAAAGGCTGGCTGGGCTAGATACTAGAGGGCAGGCTAAAGTGTTTGGATTCCAGTACCTGTATGGTGCAGGTGAAGTTGTTCTAGGAGCAGCTGTAAGGTCAGAGCTGTTAGCCGATTACACAGATAAAGAATATGCAACAGCTAAGAAGAAAATAGACAGACGTATAGTAATTATAGACGATATGCCTCTATTCCCTATAAAGAAGGATAAGTATATACAAGTCACAGAACTTCTAATACATCAAGCTATATACGGCAACCGCATAGTTACCAAATTCGAAAAGAACTTTCCTGGTTTATCAGAGCTAATCAAAGCACTCCAGAAAGAAGCTAAGGACTACGGCACTATCACTATACCTGGCGGGAGGGTTATGCCTTGCAGATCCTCCAGGAACGCGCTGAACACTGCTATGCAATCCCTAGGAGGCACCGCAATGAAGTACTATTTGGTAGCTATACATAGAGAATTAGCTAAAGAAGGTATTATACATGGAAAGCACTTCATACAGCAAGCAACAATATATGATGAGGTTGATATGATAGTAAAAACTGAGTACGCAGAAGCAGTTGGCAAAACTCTAGAACGCTGCTTCTCAATTATATCAGAGGAACTATCCCTAAACACGCACTACAAAGGCGAAGCCCTTCTTGGGGGAATAAGTATAGATACTGACACAAAGTTGCCTATAGCAAATTCTTGGTGGGGTTGTCATTAATATTACTGTAAGGAACAACAATGCAATCAAGACTACATAATATAAGACTAGCTAGCCAATTACTGCAAGCTAGAGTAATACCAACAACTACAATGCTATCATCAGTACCTCTACTAGAGGCGTATATTAAGCGTCAGAAGGATAACTATGAGATCACTAATATCAACACTAATAGAACGATGTAAGTACCTAAGCATAGAGTTAGAGCTCCATGGCAACTACCCATGGATCTATCTCCACTCAGTTAATGGTAACATAGTTAAAGAAAGGTTTCAAGCTAATCATGGATTTACAGCCTTTACATTAGGTATGGGCAATACGACCAGATGGTCCGACCGTAGGGAAGTATTTAAAATTATAAGGAAATATAGATGACTAATGAAGACTACAGCTACCTTCGCAAGAAGTTCTTAATGTACCAGTATGACACACCGCAGTACCCTGCTAGTGTAGCTAGGGTAATGGCAGATACTAAGGTAATTGATATGTACCTACTTGCAGCTAATCAGAGTGCAGCTACTAACATAAAGCTTTATGTTAGGTGGTTACGTAAGCTACGTGATACTAAACTATTCCCTGGTAATAGTCATACTTCTAAACCTAGTAAGTTTGTTGGTATCTTCGGTATAACTAAGTCTATGGTTATCTATGATTTAATTGTAGCTATAAGGCCTTACTGATGATAAGTAAAGAACTACTAAGTGCAGTACTGGATGTACCAATAGGCAGCTTTGTTAATGGTATAGATACACACCAATACATGGTAGAGTATCAACACTTGAAAGGCGATGAAATACTAGACTGTTGTATTAACATTTACCATCTTGCACACAAGTGCAAGGAGTGGGCTGTAACTATTAAGACTGACAAGTTAACTATGTATGCTATAAACAACTACTTATCTAATGCTGGAAGCACTGTATGTGACATAAGTTGTAGCTATGAGAATGAACTGCTTGATATAGATGATACAGATTACACCAAATGGTTTTCTGCAGCATCTGAACCAGAAGCAATCTTCGCAGCATGTGAGTGGATACTAAAGGAAACTAAATGACTAAGACAACTAGAACTAAACAAGTAACTGAGGAGCTATTCACAGCAAACGACGGTACTGAGTTTAACGAGGCTTACCATTGTAAACTACACGAGTGGAAATCAACAGCTACTAAGGTGTATACTGTATATGCGAGGGGTAAACGCGCTAACTTTAGTGAAATCTACTCTACTCTAGAGCTAGCAAAAGAAGCTTTAGCCAGCTCTTCTGCTCACAATATAGTAACTTCATACCTTAACGAACGCTTCTGGCTACGTGAATGGGAAGCATCAAATGGATGAATTTCAATACAAGATGAAACTTGCAGAACTTGACAGCCTTACCACTAATAAGAGTAAATCTGAGTTTATCTCAGCCAACAGGGTTAATTGGACTTATGACCTTATAACCGCTTATGATATACTACTCATGCAAACCATATCTGATAGTGTACCAATGGCTGGGGCTGTAGGCCAGGCTTCTCTTCGTACCTCTATAAATGAGTACATTATTAGGGTAGTAGGTGATCTAGCACCTTTAGAAGGATTACCACACTCACCGCCAACAGCACCTAAAGCATACAATACTTTTATGCAGAGTCCTGGTATACCAGCCTATATGAAGCTAGCTATTCTAAAAACTAAGTAACAACTTCTACTACTCCTGCCTGTAGACGTTAGAGCCTTAAACCTCTACCGACTATAAGGCACTAAGGCTATCCGTAGCCGAACAAGGAGCTGTAATGGCTAAAAACAAACTCACGAAGAAGGTTCTCAATGAAAATTGGGAAGAGATACTACGTCTAAAAGCCAAGGGTGAATCTACTACAGATATCGCTATGCTATTTGGGGTACCAAGGGGGTCACTGGTTGCCAGGTTGAAGAAGAAAGTAATTTCTAACACACCTGCTAACCCCACATCACGGACTTTAATCATTGATATAGAGAATGCACCCATGTTAAGTTACCACTGGGGAATTTACCAGCAAGACATAGGCAAACCGATGCGTGTAGAAGGCAACCGCTCATACATGATGAGCTGTGCAATGGGGTGGTTAGATGAAGACAAGGTACATTACTTTGAAACTCGTACTGAGGATGACTCAACACTAACAGCTAAGATACTAGAATTTCTAGACGAAGCTGACTTTGTAATAGGTCACAATGCTAAACGCTTTGATATGAAAAAGATCAATGCCTATGCTATCCTTAACAACCTCTCACCTCCTAGCCCCTACAAAGTTATAGACACTATGTTGATGGCTAAGCAGCAGTTCTCATTCGAACGTAACACCCTCGAATACCTCTCAAACGCACTATGTACTCAGACTAAATCTGCCCATGGAAAGTTCAAAGGCTTTGAACTGTGGAGTGAATGTATGAAAGGCAATGAAGAAGCTTGGGCAGAGATGAAGCACTACAACATCCAAGATGTTGTTGCTACTAAAGAACTCTACCTGAAGCTACGTCCTTGGGTTAAAGGTCACCCCAATATGGTTGCTAAATCTGGCTCTGAAAAGAACAGATGTACTACATGTGGCTCATCAGATATTAGTCCTCATGGTTACCATGTGTCTAATTCTGGCAAGTTCCAGCAATACAAGTGTAATGACTGCGGGGGATTCTCTAAGGCTCGTAAGAACCTTCTACCAAAAGAAGCTAAGGCATCACTGCTAACAGCTATACCTAACGGTTAACAATTAAAGGAGCAGTACAATGCTGGAACTATACCGCGAAAGCTTAGCTAAAGATGGCTGCTTCGTACAAGAATACCCTCAAGTGTTTAAGGCAGCAGCAGCAACAATCCCATCACACATACCATCTAAGATGGCTATACTAATGGCAGCTGCAGAGCTTACAGTATTTGCAGGGCACTTACGTAAACCAATCATGTGGCACGGATCTAAAATCCCAGTAAATATGATAGCCTTCCTAATAGGAGGGAGTGGCTCAGGTAAGGGGTTGTCAATTAAATGTATCTCCAAGATACTTGAAAATGGTAATACTCAGATAGATAAAAGCCGTGAGGCTTATGCCAAAGTCCTAGCAGTGGAAGCTGCTGAGGCTGATGGCAAGAAGCCAACTGACTGGCGCAAGTACTACGCTAAGCCTAAAAGCCTAAAGTCTACTGTATCAACTCTACCAGGTACTATGAAGCATTTAGCCTCCCTTGAAAAAGGTAAGCTAGGTTCTGGCTATATGTATGTAGATGAGATAGGTAGTGAATTAGTTAGCAACAAAGACTTATCCGAGAATATCATAGCCCTAGCAATAGGGTATGATCTTGGAGAAATAGCCCCTAAACTACTTAAGGATGACACCAACCAAGTTGAGGCCATCCACAACCTGCCTTACTCAGCACTGATGTTTGGCTCACCAGCTAACATCATCTACGACGAGGTAGTAAAGAAGAAGTTCAAGGACGAGTTCTCTACTAAACTATCCAGAAGGGTTCACTTCGCTTTCATCACTGAGAAAGAAGAGAAGCCTGTATTTGATTCTATAGCGGAGTCTAGACTCCATGCTAAAACTGAACGCGATAGAGTAGCTGAAGCCACTGCTGGCCTTGCACCTTGGTTCACTTCACTAGTCACAACAACAACTCACATACCACTAGCGGTTACAGAAGAGGTTGAAGACTTATTTAGTGATTACCAGGGGTACAATGACTGGTATGCTGAAACTATCTCTAAACAGTACCCTATGACAATCCTGCATAGACTCCACCTACAATGGAAGAGTCTAAAGATAGCAGGGGCTCTAGCTATACTTAGCGGAGATACTGTGATAACTAAACAACATATGGTAGAAGCTATACGCTTCTCTGAGATATTTGCTAATGACCTTATGGCCTTTGAAACAGAACTCAGTAAAGAACCATATGAGTTATTAGTATCGTATATGCATAGTATTGCGGTAGGAGGGACAGCTACCGTAAGTATACACCAACTACGTAAACTAGGCTTTATAACTGGACAAGGTTCCGACCGTAAAGCTATAGAGCTTGTGGACTTGGCTAACAACCTTGATACCAGCAAATACGAAGTTATAGGTAAATATATCCATTTCTTTCAAGATGTTGGAGACACAAGTTACGACCGTGATACTTTAGCTTAGTTTTAGGTAACTATAGTATAATTGTACTAATTTAACTAAGGAACCTTATGAGGACTAAAGAAGCTAGATCAATTGTGTTTATAGGTAAAGCCAGTACATAATGGCAAGTACAACTACATAAATGTAGTGTACCTAAACAACAGTACAAAAGTTGAAATTATATGTCCTATTCATGGTGTGTTTTGACAAAGACCTCAAGACCACGTAAAAGAAAGAGGCTGTAGTGTATGTGGCGGTACAGAATTCAGAATTATGACTACTGAAGATATTAATACTGCTTGCAGTATAGCCTATTCAATGGCGTATGCTGTTGAGGACAACGAACGAGAAGAGTTAGCATAAGCTAGCTCTACCCATCTGATACTATAATAGACTTAACTATTATTAATCCCATTATATTATCTAAGCCAAGGAGGCAATCATGCTACACGGTGTTTCACTCAAACATGTTTCTAATATTGCTATCCAAGAGGCTATAGCTGCAAAAGCTCATCCAGATGTTATCACTCGCCTTAAGGCCAATGTAGCGTACTCCTGTGTTGTGGGGTTTGAATATCACGAAGTGTCCTTTGAAGACTTAGCAAACCTTTTATCCCACGATATAGGGTTCAACAACTTTAAATTCAAGGACTTCACAACAGCTACCTACGACAAAATAAAACACCCGGAAGCTTACGGTAGAATACGAGGAGCTAATAACATAGAATCTGGCTGTAGCTGGGTATGGTTTGACATAGACGTAACTACAATCTCAGACACTGAGATGCACGATATACTATCTAAGTTCAACCACCACATAGCTAGAACCTCTGACCCATCTAAAGCCTATAAATATCGAATACTTATAGAGCTGTCAACACCTATAGAAATTCTAAGAGACGAGTGGAAACCTTTCATACAGTCAATAGCTAATATGTTAGGACTAGGTAAGGTTGACAAACTGCCACTCTCACAAGTGATCTTCGGGTACTTAGGCAGACCAGTACTATCCCAGCTAAACGGGGAGAAACTTAACCCCGCCTCTCACCTCGCTATAGCTCGTGCTGAAGTGGCTAAACGTGCAGAAGAGGAACTACTATGGGACTACGATAAAGATGCCGCTACGGCAGCCCTAGCTACCCCCTACTCGACGTTTGAGTATGCATACAATGCTCAAGTTGGTGACAGATGGAAGACATCTATGGCAGCCATATCACACGCTAAGAAGCTAGGTGCTAGTAAAGCATACATCCAAGATTTGATGTATGCAATCAATGACTTCTTAGATGTCCCTAAGGCAAAAAGTATTGTAAGAACATCACTATTCTCAGCAATAGAAGGAAATTAAATGAAACCAGTAACACTAAAAGCAATTGACTGCTATATGTCAGACCCGGGTGAGTACACACTACTACTAACACCTACTCAAGTAGAGGATGCTATAGACTCTTTAGAAGATCTATATGTATCTATACGTAACAAGGACCTAGTCCCTTACCGCATCAAGTTTCACGATGAGGAAGGCTATATGGGCTCAGACATTCAAATTATAGCAAAGTATAAGCTATGAAGTTTGAAGTAGGAGATATCGTAATAGGGATGGCTAAGTCCATCCATGCAGGGCATAAAGGAACAGTAGTAGCTGACTACGGCAACTACTTAATGATCCTCGCTGAGGATCAGAAGTACACTAACGCCCATAAGAATAGTGCGTTTGAAGGCAAAGTCTTTCAAGTAGATAGCTTGTTATGTAAGAAGGTAAAGTAATGGTTAAAGCATTAAAGCTTAATTTAAGGTAGGCCTACTATAATTTTAATAATAAAATTATAAGGTATTTAATGCAATTACATAAATTAGCCCCAGGTAAATCAAAGTCAACATTCAAAACACTAGAGGCAGAGCTCCACAAGGTACACGGTAACAAGTACTCTTACTTCTTTGCAGAATACTTAACACCTAAAGGGCAAGCTAAGTACTATAGTGATGATATACTAATAGGAGGAAACTCTGAATTATTTAAAACTAATATACTAAAGGATTACGATGATAAAATTGAGCAATACCTCCAAGATGAAAGTAACAGGTAAAAAAGTCCGTTCATGGAGCTTAGAAGCAGGAGTAACCTGCCCTATGTCAAAAGATGTAGAGGTGTGTAAAGGGTGCTATGCCTTAAAAGGTATGTATCGGTTTCCTGTAGTTAAGGCTGTAAGGCAACATAACAGAGAAGACTACAGAACCGCCGACTGGGTTACTAGGATGGTAGCTGAGTGTACTAAACTAGATATGGTACGACTGTTTGACTCCGGAGACTGTGAGACTGTAGAATTGGCTGAGAAGCTAGAGCAGGTCATAACAGCCTCACCAAAAGTAATTTGGTGGTTCCCTTCAAGAATGGACAAGTCTAAGAATGTAGGTAAAGTACTTAAACGCATAGCAGCTCTTCCTAACGTAGCTATGAGGCTCTCAGCAGACAACATTGGATTCAAGAAGGAACGAGCAGGAGTTAACTCCTATGTAATACGGCCCTCAGACATCCCAGAAGCTCAGGCTAAAGGTATCCACCTTTGCCCAGTAACTCTGCCAGGAAGTACTCAGAAGTCTTGTGACAGCTGTACTGCCTGCTACACAGATACTCCTGTAGCCTACATGGTCCACTAGGATTGCCATGGGACTAAAACCGCTAAACCAAGCAGACTACATACTAACTATAATAAAAGACCTAGGATCTATCCATATAAACGATAGCAAAGGTAAACGTCGTTCAGCACTTTTCAATTGTAAAGTCTGCAACACAGATATTAAGTTAGCAGTAATTGATGCTAAGAAAGCTACATGTGTAAACTGTCACACCATAGCCAAAGCTAAAGAGGATGAAGCCTATAAGGACTCATCCCTTACCTACGTCTCTGGTGTTTACTATACACAAAGCTATAAAAACAAAAAGCCTAGGACATTCCTAGTCTCTATGAATGAACTACGATCAGCCCACTACTTTATGCAAAACAACATAAAGCGTTGGTTCACTGATTACTTCATGGGTATATTCCTAGCAACCCCTCCAGTACCTATAGTAGGACCTTACGAGGTAGCTTATGTATACCACTACAAGAATGAAGCTAGTGACCTGGGTAATGTATGTAGCCTCACAGATAAATACTTCTGTGATGCTATACAACTAGCCGGGATAGTACCTGAGGATAATGTTAACTTCTGTAAGAAGATAACATTTCTAGTAGGTGAGAAAGATGTACTACACCCTAGGGTAGAAGTGCATTTGAGGCCTTATAAGGGCGAAACAAAGGACAACAATGATTGACAGAGAAGCATTAAAGATATCTATAGCAGATACTTTGATTAATAGTTATGAGTACTCAGAGGCTGAAGATATGCTGTTCACTGAGGAAATACTTGATGAAGTACTATACCAAATGCACGAAGCTATAGATGAAGAAATAAGCTACGCAATTGAGAGAAGAACATAATGAATAACTTACTAGCACTTTATGAATACATAAAGCTAAAAATAGAGGTAACACTCTACAACATATTTCAAGACGATGGGGGGAGATGTTATGGAGAATTTGAAGATAAACTCTGAGTACCTATTAAACTTTCTACACCTCCATTACCAAGAAGTATATGATGCACTGGGAACTACTGAGCATGGGTATTTAGGCAAAGAGCCTAACTCCCACCACTTAGAAGGAACAATCCTAACCCATACTAAAATGGTTATGGAAGTTGCTGAAACTACTTACCCTGGTAACATAAATATCCTAGTGACAGCAATGTTACATGATATAGGCAAACCTTATGTATATGAAGACATCGAGAAGTCTCACCGCAGACGCTTTGCATGTCATGAAGCGCTCAGCACATTTATGGCTAAGCCTATACTACAATATCTAGCTAACGTTATAGATATTGACCAAGAGTTAATACTAAAGGTAATAGCTCTTCATGGAAGTCTTTACAACTACTTTGAAGATAGCAGGATACCTGCTAATAATCATCAGAAGATTGCTGATAAGTTTGGTAATGATCTAACTCTTTTAGAAGCAGTTGCTAACTTTTACTACTGTGACCACACAGGCCGTACTCAAGAGAGCCCTGGAGACATATCCGGTATCATGAAGGACTTTAAAGCTATAGCTACTTTATTAGTAGAGCCTAACGAACCTATATCTCCAGCTATTACAGTCCTCGTAGGGCCTCCTAGAGTCGGTAAAAGCACTTGGGTAACCAATCATGCCTTTGATACTACGATTGTCTCTAGAGACGCTCTGGTGGACTCTCACGGGGTAGGTTCTACCTACTCTGAAAGATGGAAGTCTTTAAGAAGGGATACTCAAACGTTAATAGACAAAGAGCTGCTAAGCATATTCAACTCGGCTATTAAGGCCAAGAGGGATGTAGTAGTAGATATGACTAACATGAGTAAAAAGAGCCGTAAAAAGTGGCTAACAAATGCTAGGGGCTATTACAAGAAAGCTATAGTTTTCATAGAGCCTAGGGAAGTGTTACTCGCTAGGAACACTCCTGATAAGTACATACCTGAGTACGTAATAGACAACATGATTAAAAGCTTTGTAATGCCTATGTACGACGAAGTGGACTACATAGAATTATATAAAGGACGGTAATGAAATTTGACTTACTAACAAGAGATGAGTGCCAAGCAATAACTAAATCATCAGAAGCTTTCTTCTGTATGACTAAGCATATTGAAGGACAAGTAGTTGAGCTATACGATTATCGTCTAGCCTCAATCAGTGACTTTGTTGACAACAAGGCCTTTGAACTAAGAGGCTTATGCTTTGTGCAAGACCCTGCTACTTTAGAATGGACTCGTAACTTACTACTTAATAAGTTCTTCAACATCAACCAAACTATTGGCTGGATGTATGAGGAGGTTAAGGGTAAGAAAGTTACTAGAGTTCAGAATAAAGAGGATGGATCTGTGGTGTCATTCGTAAAGTTTAAGAATGGTAACATTCGTGCTAAGTCTAAAATGTCATTTGAATCTGATCAGGCTGTAATGGCTCAAGAAGTTTATACTACCAACTGTACCATACGTATGATTGTGGGTAGAGGACTAAGAACAGGGTTCACTCCCATCTTTGAGCTAGTATCACCAGATAACCAGATTGTTCTTGAATATCAAGACACGGAATTAGTGTTGTTACAAATTAGAAATAACGAAACAGGTGAGTACCTAAACCCCAAGTTTTTATTTAGTGAAATAGAGTACTATGCTATTAAAACTACGCAGAATTTTCGGATAGAACATCCGCAGGTTGTATTAGACGTCTTACTAGATGCTAAAACATCCAACCAAGAACCTATAGAAGGCTGGGTAGTAACATTCGAAGATGGTCAAATGGCTAAGATCAAAACTGACCACTACTTATCCCTCCACGGACTTATAGGTCCTGATGCCTTTAGAGAAAACTTGCTAGTTAAAACAATCCTAGATGGCAACATTGACGATGTAATATCAGCACTAGTACCCGGTATCAAACGTGATAAGCTTATAGAGATGAGCAACTTAGTAGAAGCCAACTTCAACCACTTAGTTGTTGAATTCAAAGAGCTACGTCGTAAATACTTTCAAGACTTCAAAGAAGATCGTAAAAGCTTTGCTATTGCACACAGGACTAAAGTAGCATTCGGTGGTGTGATGAAGACTATTAATAGCTCATTTAGAGATGTGGAGCAAGTAGCTGAGGAACAAGTGTCTCACTATATCCTTAAGCAATGTAAATCACTTGGTGATGCACAGAACTACCTTAACAAACTAAAGGAATCCAATAATGGAATTTAATTACGAAGCTATGCTTCAATACAACGACGGAATGGCTACATTGCCAGAAGGTGCTTTCAAGATATCCCCTAGTGGGGTCGAGAAGTTCTTCTCTGACAAAACCACTTGGTATCGTGAGAACCTAATGGGAGCTGATAAGAAGTTCACTGGCTCAACATCAACAGTACTAGGTACTTGTGTACATTTATGTGCAGAAGTAGTGGCTAACTCTATTATGGCTAAGGAGGATCACGATAGTGATGCCTTAGCAGCAGCTATAGAAGCTCACATAGACACCTACGAAGGTAACGAAGAGTATGATACTGGTAAGATTAGAGGGCTATGGCGTACTATGTCTACTCCTCTAATCCAGGACTATGTGTTGCAGGCTAACACTATTGCAACTGAAGACTTCATCTCTCATGAGCTACTGCCAGGTATATTCGTAGCTGGAAGCTACGATGCTATTACGTCATCGGCCCCAGGTGATGACTTAATGAATCCTGTTGGGCAGTTAACTGTAAGGGATTACAAGACTGCTAGCACTAAGCCAGCAAGCTTTAGTTGGGCGTACACACTACAAGCCTACACGTATGCTTATATACTACATCAAAAAGGTATTAAAGTATCGCAAGTAGAACTCTGTTATGCGGTTCAACCAACCAAGACGTTACCTGTCCGCACATTTAGCTTTGTAAAGCCTTTTGATGATTCTGCTTATACTATGATAGAAGGTATCCTGCTACTAGTTGCAGACTCTGTGCAGGCCTGGAAAGAATGGCCACAAGGGAGATACCTTTTGGCAAATGACTACAGGCTTAAGATTACTTAAAGGTGTTTGTAGCCATAATACACTTAGATTTAAATAGGAGTTTATAATGGCTAGAAAACTAACACTTAAAGAGTTCATAGACAGGGCGACCGCTGTACATGATGCTATGTACGGATACGGCAATGCTGTCTACACCAATAGTAGTACTAAGATAACAATAGTATGTAAGGTACATGGGTGCTTTACCCAGCAGCCATCTGCACATCTTAACGGGCAAGGATGCCCTACCTGTTCTGGAAGAGGTAACTACAAATTACCAACTTTCAGAAAATTAGTAGGCATTAAACATAAAGGTAAATACCTATATACCTTTCCTAATGAGTTACATGCAGATACTGTATTAAAGATTGCATGCCCATACCATGGAGAGTTTAAGCAACGAGCTTCAAGTCACCTAGAGGGTTATGGGTGTAAAGAATGTGCCTATGACACTAAGGCTAATAGCTACGAAGAATTTGTAGCTAGAGCTACTGCAAAGCATGGCAATGAGTATGGATATACTAAAAACTTATTTAACAAGAGAGATCCGGGTATCTATGCTAATTGTAGCAAGCATGGGCCTTTCACGCAGAATAAGGGTAACCATTTACAAGGGCATGGGTGCCCTCAATGTTACACTCCTGGGTTCGATAAGAATAAGCCTGGTACTTTGTATTACTTAGAAGTGGTCACTGTTAGTGGAACCCTGTGGAAAATAGGGATTACTAACAGAACCATAGATGAACGATTCACAGCTAAAGACCTACTGAGTATTACTGTTGTGTACCAACATACTTTTAAATCTGGCAAAGATGCTAGTGACCTTGAGAAACTGCTGCTTAAGGAGTATAAGCATCTGCAGTACGACGGCGCTAAAGTGCTTAGAGATGGCAACACAGAATTATTCACTAGTGATATAACACTCAATGACCCAATGAAGTCTTAAAACTCATCAAATCAATCATCGGCTAGTTACCGAACAAACAAAGGACACAAATGTCAGCAATAAAGCTGCTAATATCCGGATTTGAAAATACCGGAAAATCGACGACAGCGTCTCAAATACAAGATGCGCTAGTGATCAACTACGATAGAAAGACTTATGGTTTCCCAGTCCCTCATATGAATGTGACAGGGTACACCGGCATTGACGACCTGGTAGGCACCATCAACGACAAACTATCAGTATACCAAGAACGCTTTGGTAAACTGCCTGCGACAGTTGTTATGGACACTGTTACTCAGTTTTACACGACCATGATGGGCTTTAATGATAACAACTATAAGGGATTTGATGTTCATAAGAACAACAACCGTGACACACTTAATCTAAATGCATATATAGAAGATGTATTAATAGCTAATGGTGTAAATGTAGTAATTGTGGCACACACAATATTTGATGCAGACACAGCTAGGCATATAATCCCAGCTACTGGGCAATTTGGAAAAGCTGGAAGTTGGCTTAGTGTAGTCAACGATGCTATCTTCATAGAAAAGAAAAGTGGTAAGTTTGTAATTCACCAAAAGTCTATGAAGTTCCCGTGCCGTACTACCCTCCCAGATGTGCTAGAATCTGTAGACAGCTCTGTTTATGATATCAACGCACACATAGCACAACTTACAGCAGCAAAGCTTGAGGCCGCAGAATTTATTCTGTGAACCTTTCACCACTAACAAATTTAAATAAAATAAACAAGGACCATTAATGGCATTTTTAATAGTAAAAGAAGAATCAGTTGCAGCAGAAGGCGGCAGCGGTTATATCACAAAATCAGGTATCTACGGCCTAACACTGAAACACGCAGAAGTATCTACCACACCAAACGGCGCTACACAAATTAATTACTTCTTCGACAAAGCTATGTCATATGGTAACACTATTCTAGGTGTTAACGGGCAACCAACATTTGGCTACAAGATCTTGGAAGCACTAGCTTCAGTTCTAGGGCAAGAAGAGTTATCAGATCCTGAGATGACTACAGTAACATTTAAGAAAGGCCCTAAAGAGTTATCTTGTATCCCAGAATTAAATGATGTGCAAGTTAAAGCTTGGATCCAAATCTCTTACCGTATGTACAAAGGTGAGATTAGAGAAGATGTAGCTGTACGTCGTTTCTACCGTTCAGCTGACAATGCTTCTGGTTCAGAAGTGCTTTCTGGTACAGACATTGGAGATCGTTACTCTAAAGACGAAGCAGTAGCTTCTGAAATTAAGTACGACGAAGGTGTGACAGCAGAGAGTGTGGCAGCTTGGAAGAAGAGTCAGCAAACTGGTAGTGGTTCAACACCATCTGTAGCCGCTGCTTCAGGATTTCCTATGGGTGGAGCCGTTAAGAAACCTTCAGGGTTTCCTGGGGCTCAGTAATGGGTCAAACATTCATTGAAGCACTAACGGAAGCTATCGCTGGTAACGGCGGTAAGCTCCCATTCCACTTCATACAATCACAAGTAGCACAAGGTACAGTAACTCACACACACCTTACTCCCAATATGAGAGTATGTGTAATAAGACTTCTTACTGGTCACGAAGTTATTGGTATTGCACAAGTACTTGATGCAGCTAACGACGTAGAAGCACTAGGGCAAGAAGTTGCCTTAACTAATGCTACTAACGAACTCTGGAAAGTATTTGGTGCAGTTGCACTAGCTGCTAGATAGCATAAAGGATAACTATGTCAGTAAGAAGACACTTAGGCTTCGGATCAACCCTAGCCTTTCGCAATCTCTACCCACAAGTAGCCAGACTTACTGACAACGCTGGTAGACTAGCATACGCAAACTACGACCCTTCTCTAGGGGAGCCTCCAAACGAGGTTCAGCTAGAACTACTTCAAAACTACAAGTGTGACATGCCAACCATTACCTTCACTGGCTCTGAAAAGCTCCACGGTGAGAATATGGCTGTATGCTACAGTCAGGGGGAACTCTGGGTACAAGGTCGTAACCATATTAGAACTCTACTAGGAGATCAAAACGGTATGGCACAATTCGTTGAGTCAACTAAAGACCAGTGGTTGGGACTATTTATGGAAATAGGGCATCGAGAAGAACTTGATGACCAGGACCACACTATAGTAATCGACTGTGAATGGGCTGGCGGCAATATCCAAAAGGGTAATGCCGCTTGCTCAGGAACTGATAAAGGTGCTTACATCTTTGACTACTGTAGAGTTGTTAACAACGATACCAATGAGAGTGAGTATAAGAGCACTGAAGGGCTTTTCATCCCAACAGATAGCTCAATATACCTTATGAGCTCTTTTGCCTCCTACAGTGCTGTACTGGACTTTAACGAGCCATCTCAATGTGAGAAGGACTTAGAAAGGATGGCAACAGCTATAGAAGACTCGTCTCCTATAGCAGCTTACTTCGACAAACCTAATAACGTTGGTGAAGGGGCCTACCTCTGGGCTACCTACAACGGCAATGTCCTACGTCTTAAAGCCAAAGGCTTAAAGCACGGTGGTAAGCCTAAAGTACCTAGAGAGAACTCTAAAGTACTATCATCTGAAGATGCTAAAGAAATAAATGCCTTTGCTGAAGCTGTAACTCCTGTATGGAGAATCACACAAGCAATAGCTGAATCTGGTGCTACTGAACATAAACATATTGGTATGGTTATTAAGTGGGTGCTGACTGACATTGCTAAAGAGGAAGGTCCTCTTATAGCAGCCATAACTGTCGAGTATAAGAAGACTCACTCTACTATTATTAGTATTGTGAAAGCTTACTATTTAGATAGCCTTAAAGAGTACTAACCGCTGGCATTCCTGTACTAGGTTTTAAGACCAGCAATCTGCTTGAAGTGGCAATCGCAGTGCAACTGCCGTAACAACAGCACAGATGAGTGCAGAGATAACTCCTTCAGCTCACAGAGGTGAATCCTCCAACAAAAGGCAGTACACAGTCTTCCAGCGTAGCAAACCAAAAGTGAATCCTGGCCGGTATGCGTATACAAACCGTAAGTCCATAGACCCAGCCATTAAGTCTTTAAAAGAGTTGGCGTTACCATAAAAAATTACCTAGCTAGTGGTACGGCTAGGGGTATAAAACCATCGGAGTTCGTTTAGGACGTGCAGCAAAGCAAGTGGCGTCTGACATTAAAACGCTTGAACTCTTGACTAGCTAACACCCGTAACAACTATGGTAGTTTTTGGTCTACTTAGGGTAGCACCCGAGCTTGTACTTCATTATGGCTAATAGCCTCAGAGTACATTACACACTGGCCCTCTGCCTCAAGTTATCACAACTAAAGTGCACGGTCTTTTATTAAACTAAATTAAAACAAAGGGTCAATATGACTGAATTAAACAACATTAAAACACAACTAGAAACAGCATTAGCTTCAATTGAAGCTTACACAACTAAGCCTACTAAAGCAGAGTCTGCACGTATACGTAAAGTACTTGGAGAAATTAAGAAACAAGTAACAGGCGTTAGAGCTGCACTAGTAGCTGCTGACAAAGCGTAATAAGCTTCGATACTAAAGACGTTACCAATAGTGTAACTAGTGGCGGAGCTAGAGTTATAGGTGGTATATCCCTTCTAATTCTAATGACACTTAATGGCCCGTCTGGTATTGACTTACTAGATGCTCTAATTATATACGTATCAGCGTTAGCTGGTTAATTAAAGGAACTTAATGGTATACGTAAGAAAACATTCAGGCAACTTGGAGCCTCTAGATATATCCAAGGGTACAGATAGCCTTGAGTGGGCTATAGGAGATTTAAAAGGGGTGTCAGCATCAGAGATTGAAATTCAATCTAAACTACACTTCTTTGACGGTATCGAGACTAGCTACATTACGGACGTCTACATAAAGACCTGTGACGACTTAGCTGATCTACGCAACATCAACTACGACGATGTAGCTAGAAATCTTAAACTACAGAAACTGTATAAAAGAGTATTTGGAGGGATTACACCCACCAACTTGCTAGGCTTCTTAACTGAGCGTGTCGAAGACGGGCACTATTCTAGTAATTTATTAGATAACGATAGGCTAAACTACGATGTGCTTAATGCTGAAATAGCTCACAATAGTGACTTCACATTCACATCATCCGGTCTTGACGCTTTAATCAACGGTTACGGTGTATGTAAGATGGAGACTCCTCAATTTATGTTCATGGCTATAGCTATCGACATATTTAGAGACTACCATCTAGATCCTATGCCTTACGTTATTAACTTCTACCATGCACTTCGTACATTTGAAGTAACACTGCCATCTCCTGAGATGAAAGCCCTTCGTACAAACAGTACTGACTACGCTTCGTGTATTACCTTTAGAATGGGTGATACCATAGACTCATGGGACGAGTGTGACTCGGCACTACTAAAACACACTGTAGCGTCAGCTGGAGTAGGTATTGATATTGCAGATGTAGCATCCCTTGGAGATTCTGTAAAGAATGGTAAGATACGCCATTCTGGTAAGCTACCTATCCTAAAGTCTATAGATACTCATATCCAAAAAGCATCTCAAGAAGGCAGAAGAGGCTCTGCTACAGGTTATGTAGCTTTCTTTGATCCAGAGATTGAAACTATCTTTGCGTTAAAGTCGCCACGTATGCCTGTAGAAGATCGTATCAACGACCTATCCTACGGTATAAAGCTTAATCAACTAGCTTACGACAGAGCAACAGAGGGAGGAGTAATATCCCTATTCTCAGTTAGAAAAGCTCCTAAAGAACTGTTTGAGGCTTTCTACTCTGGTAACAATGATCTATTCAAGTCTATCTACGAGAAGTGTGAATGTGAAGAACTATACACATCTCAGATAGATGCTAAAGTGTTCTGGGAAAGGATGATAGCTATTGAGTCCACTGAGACATCTTCGTACTACATCCTAAATATTGACGAAGTAAATCAGAACTCTCATATCACAAGACCTATACACAACTACAACATCTGTATGGAGTATGGTACAGGCACAGAGCCTTTAAGTTCTGAAAGGCCTGACAGCCCTGATATAGGTGTATGTGTACTTGGTAATGTAAACCAAGGTAAGGTACCTATAGCTAGGATACCAGCTACCATGGACTTACTGGTGAGAGCACAGTCCCATATCATGACTAGACAAGTACACCCTAAGCCTCAGGCTAATGCGTATGTTAATACATATCATGATATTGGGCTAGGGCTATCTAATCACGCATTCTGGCTGGCTGATAATAACCTACGTTATGGTACCCCCGAGGCTTTAGACAGACATAACGAATGGATGGAACATTTCTCTTTCAATGCTCACGTAGCTTCTGTGCAACTAGCTGAAGAGTTAGGAGCTGCTAAAGGTTTCGAGTATCATGATAAAGTACTACCTATTGATAGATATAACAGAAACTGCGATGAGTTAGTATCCCCAGACCTTCACTGTGACTGGGAATCATTACGTGCTCGTATTAAACAGGTAGGGATGTACAACGTAGGATTAATGATGATACCTCCAGCTGAAACCAGCGCAGGACCATCTAACCAGACAACGTCGCTAGAGCCTGTACGGAGTTTAATGACTATCAAGGATAAAGCTGGTGTTAACTACAAGCAGTTCGTACCTGATGCCCTTAGACTTGCAGATAAGTATGACTTCGCGTTTGATAGAGATATCAACATTCCTTTCATTAAGAATGTAGTAGTCAGCCAGAAGTGGCTAGACAAAGGTATCTCTGCTAACACATTCTATAATCCTGAATGGAAGAACACTAAGATCAGTGCATCCGATGTAATTAAACATTTGTTTATCCTAAAGTACTTCGGTGGCAAGGGTAGGTATTACCAAAACACAAAACTGCCTGATGAGGTTGACTCATTAACAGAACAATGCTCAGGAGGTGGATGTAGTGTCTAACCATTTATTTAACACAAGTCCTATTGACTTTACACAGCAACCCCTATTCCTTGGAGAGGGCCGTAACATATCTAGACTAGACTTACCTATGGAAACTCAGATAAGTTCAGCTACAGCAGCAGCCATAGGTAAACTATGGTTCTCTGGAGACTTCAGCCCCTCTAAAGATGCTAAAGACTACATTTCTTGTAGTAAAGGTCTTAACACTTTATTTATGAAGAACTTAAAGTTCCAAACACTGCTTGACTCTCTAGCTGCTAGATCAGTAGCTGAGGTATTCTTGCCAATCACTACCAACCCTCAACTAGAGAGTTGGTGGTACCAGCATGCATTCTTTGAGAATAATATACATTCACTGTCTTACGCTGATATTCTAAAAGGCCTTCCTGTAAATGCTTCAGCTATCTTTGATGATATTATGGTTAACCCTGATATCCTTGCTAGAGCTGACTCTGTTATTAAGTGCTTTGAAGACACTGTACAGCACAACGCTAAAATGGTGCTAAAGAATAGTGGGCTGCCTGTAGGATATAACCTTAAAGACCATAAAAAGTCTATAGTTATGTCCTTGTTTGCACTTAACATTCTTGAAGCAGTTCTATTCAAGTCATCATTCTTAACATCCTTTGCATTCAAAGAAAATGGGCTATACTCAGTAGCTGCAGATATTATCAGTAAAATTGCACAGGATGAGTCAGGGCACTATGCCATGACTATTAACTTAATCAATAGACTACGCGTAGATCCGGATTGGGCTTACATCTTCCATGAGCACTCAGATGAAATTGACTCTCTATACAGGGATGCTATTGAAGCTGACTACAAGTGGATTGAAGTATTGTTTGAAGATGATGTAAAGCTAATGGGCATAAATGAAGCTATATTAAAGCAATACGTAACTTCTAACTTACACTCAGTTATGACATCAGTAAAACAGGCTCCAATTGTAGATAAGCTTGATAACCCATGTAAATGGGCAAACAAGTATAGTAGGCCGTCTAACATACAAACTGCACAGAAAGAGAAGACTTCAGGTAACTACCTACTTGGTATTGTAACTGTGGATACTGATGCTGAGTTCTGGGAGAGTTTAAAGACTCCTGGTACATTGTAATGCCCTCTGTATGTAAAAGCTGCGGAGCTAGTAACCACTACCCAAACATTGTGTGCTTTGTATGCCACAAACAACTATAAAGGCCGCTAATGAAACTAGAAACACTATATAAACTATCCACTAAAGGTGCTACACAGGTCCTTGATATGACTATCAATGGAGCTGTCTACACTCGTATCTGGGGGCAAGTAGGAGGTAAGATGCAGTACAAGGCTACTACAGCTATCGGCAAGAACATAGGCAGAGCCAATGAGACTTCTCCAGAAGCTCAAGCTATCCTAGAAGCCGAAGCTGTATGGACTAAGAAGCAGAAAGATAACTACTCTACTTCTCTATCAGCCCCTGTGACTAAACTACTGCCTATGAAGGTTAACAACTATCACGATCATACGAAGAAGATAGTATTCCCTTGTATGGTATCACCAAAACTCAATGGAGTCAACTGTGAATACCGTATAGAAGGTAACACTCTCAAACTCTACTCACGTGGAGGAGAGGAGTACCCTATCCCTGATCATCAGAAGCTAGATGCTATAGCAATCCTAGCAGCCTTAGGTACTGACTCTATAAACGGTGAGATGTACGTCCACGGACATCACCTGCAAGATATAATGGCAGCTACTAAAAAACATAATGACTTAACTCCAGAGTTAATCTTCTATATGTTTGATGTACCTAATATCCCTGGTGACTTTGCCACAAGGTGTGGCTATGCTTACAACATCATTCAAGGTAGTGGTGTTAACCCTCAATACATCCAGACAATCCGTGTTGACTTTGCTCACTCCTATGAGGAGATTGCATCAGATCATGCTAAGGTTACTGCATTAGGCTATGAAGGTTTAATCGTTCGTAATACTAAAGGGTTGTATAAATACAACACTCGTAGCTTAGATGTCTTTAAGTATAAGACTACTATGGATGCAGAGTTTGAAATTACAGCTGTAACGGCTGATAAGAACGGGCATCCAGTTATGACTTTTAAATCAGCCGGGGGTGAGTTTAAGGCAAAGCCAAAAGGTACTTCCCAAGAACGTATATCTATGCTGAATGACTCACACCTGCTAATAGGTAAATTTGCTACTGTGGAGTATGAGATGCTCTCTAAAGGTGCAGAAGGATTGCCTGGCAAGCCTTTAAAACCTGTGATGATCACTTTACGGGAATGTGACCATCAAGGCAACCCTAAGGTTTGATATGGTACAACCTCTCATATGAAATTTAAGGAGTATTATGGCACATTTCAACTCTAAGTGGGCCAAGGCAGCAATTCAAGATGAGGCCTCAGGCGCTTATAGCTTCTTGCGCAAAGAGGGAGTAGATATTAGGGAGTTAATATCTCCTGTAGACTCTACTAAGTGGGACGTGGCTACCATCGCTGAAGAAGCTTATAAATACTCCACCAGAAATGAGTTTAAACATTGCTGCACCTCTGCGTAAAGTGCAGCTCACAGATTGGGATGTATCGAAAGTATATGCTCCCACATGGACTTACCGCAAAGACAGCACACCTATGCAGAGATAGCGGCAGAGGCACTAAAGTACTTAACCAAGACAGCCTTCAAAAGAGGGCACTACGGAATGTACCAGGCGGCTTGCCGAAAAGGTATTATTAATGATGTAGGGGCACATATGGAGTTAGACCTCCATAGCTTTAATCCTATGAAGCCTGCAATTCTTTATTACTTCAGAATAAAAGACGTCTGAAAGATTGGTATCACTAACTACACCTTGAAAGACAGGTACCACAAACGTGATAGAGATCAGATGACAGACGTTGTAATATGGGAATTCGAGTTAGGTGCTACAGCGCACGCACACGAACAAACAATAATAGAGTTGAATACAGAATTCAAGTACACCGGTGACACCACTTTTACAGATGGGACAGGGGTTACTGAATGCTTTACTTGCGACATCTATACTTTATAAAAGGACTATAATGGAACTACTTAACGAACAAACAAAACACTCTATATGGGATAACTTTGTCCCAATTATATCTCATGACAGGCACACAGATATATACTTAACAGATGGTATTGAAGCCCCTAGTGAATACAACCAGCTGTGTAATATCCTTAATTCTGCTCACACAGGAGATACTGTAACAATACACATTAACTCTGGTGGGGGGTATGTAGACTCAGGGTTTATGATTATTGATGCTATTAAGAACAGCAACGCTGTTGTAACAGCTAAACTATCAGGAACTGTTGCTTCAGTAGCAACAATTATAACACTATCTTGCCATCATGTGGTTATTGCTGACTACGTACAGTTTATGATTCACAACTACTCTGGCGGGGCTCAAGGTAAAGGCCATGAGATGAAAGCTCAAATGGCATTCACTGACTCAGAACTCAACAAAGCTTTTGCTGAGATATACGGTGGCTTCCTAACAGAGGATGAGATGGCTAGTGTTATAGATGGCGCTGATATCTGGATAGGAAAGAAAGAAACACTAGCTAGGCTAGCTGCAAGAAGCACTAATGATGCTGAAGCTCTGGAAGCTATAGCAGAAGCTCGCCAGGGTAGATTAGACGATCTTGAGGATGTTATAGACTTCTTAAGATCTCTATCTCAGGATGAGATAAAGTTTGTACTGTCTGAGTCAGGGGTGCAAAACACAGGGTTAACAGCGGTAACAAAGTAATGGTACCTATAAACAAAGTATCTTTAGATACAAACATCTTAATAGATGAACCAGGGGTGGTATTTCAAACTGACAGAGAGTTTGTTATCTCTTTCACAGTTATACGTGAACTTGATCACTTAAAACGTAATCCGGACCTTAAACGGTCCTCTCAACAGGCTATTAAGAATATCTGGTGCCAGTACAAAGCTGGTAAGATTGAAATACTAAATCTACCAACAACGTTAGGAGAGTCTCCCGACGAGCGTATATTACAAGATACTAAAGTAGCAGGTGCTAGTATACTATCTAATGATATAGCTGTAAGGCTAATTGCTAAAGCCCATGGGGTTGCTATATCAGACTTTGAAGCAGAGTCTGATATTGACTATAACTACACAGGCTACGTCACTATAAAGGGCGATGCTACTTACGAGAAGAAGTTTGTGCCTGTTAAAGAGATGCAATTGGAAGAGTTCAACACTCAGTTTAATGTGGATCTTAAAGAAAATCAGTACTGTATCATTGATAGGATAAGTACTAAAGATGATATATGGGTTAACCATAATGGAACTGTGTCTAGGATATCACAATCTAGGACACCTTACGGTAATGTCGGTATAGTGTTGACACCACTTGACAATGTACAAGCTTGTGCACTACATGCGGTATTTGACCACACAGTCCCGTTAACTATAATTGATGGCGCGTTAGGGACAGGCAAAACAATTCTATCCTTAATGGCTGCACTAGCTACTACTAACAGCACTGGTCGTGATAAGCACTACGACAAAATACTTGTCACTAAACCCCCTGTATCAACTAACAGAGCTCTATACACAGGATTCAAGCCAGGTACATCAGCAGACAAGATGAGTGGGCATTTAAGTGGCTTTAAGTCTAACCTGAAGTTTCTTCTAGACCCTCGAGAAACAAAACCTAAAAAGTTAAAAGTAGGGGAAGAGCCTCAAGAGAAACCCTCTGATGAGGCTTGGATGAATCTTTTTGAGATTGTTGAGATTGATGAAATGCAAGGTTTCTCTATTCACCATAAAATATTGTTAGTAGACGAGTGGCAATTACTAGATGAAGATGGTGCACTTCTAGTTCTTAGTCGTATCTCTGAAGGTGCTAAAGTTGTTCTTATTGGGGACACTCAAGGCCAAACCTACGGCATGAACAGAGCTAACGAGGGGTTTAAAGTTATATACAAGCACCTGGGTACAGCCCCTGAGTTTAACTTTATTAAACTTGACAAAATATATCGCTCAAAGTTAGCTGAATTTGTTGCAACTATATTCAAGTAATAAAGAAAACCTTAAGGTTACATATACTTCCTCACTTGAAGTTAAAGGATATCATATGCTAGGTAAAAGAGCGCAAGCCCGCGCTGACACTTTCAATAATAAGGCAAACCTTATACACTATAATAAATATAATTACTCCTTAGTAAATTATAGCAAGGCAAGTAATAAAGTTATTATTATATGCCCCACTCATGGCGACTTTACACAGATACCTTCAAACCATTTAGCCGGTAAAGGTTGTAAAAGGTGTTCACCAGGTGGAGGGTTTGATTGGAGTAAAGCAGGCATTTTGTACTACTTATCTATAGATGATGGTGCTTACTTCAAGATAGGTATCACCAATAGGACTGTGTTGGAACGTTATTCAAAAGATGAACATCCTAGAATAAAAATACTACATGAATGGCACTACCCTGTAGGAAGGGACGCTGCTATACATGAGAAGAGTATAAAAGCTCTTCACAAAGACAATTTAATCCCTAGAGACACTTTAGTGTTACGGAATGGTAACACTGAGATTTTTGCCTCCGATGTCCTAGGGCTACACAAGGAAGAAAAGTAATGGAATATGATTCACCAAATATTACCGAAGTGGCAATCTTAGGCAGCCTTATTAAATGTATGTCATTTAGTGTAGGCTACAATCAGCATTTAGATGGGTATGCAGCACCAGAGGACTACTACTCTGCAGAAGATATTGAGGGTTTAGATCCATCACTACCTATATGGGTACTGAGAGTTTACTACCTAACACCTGTAGGCTTCATGGAGTGGCATACTAACAGCATAGAGGAGCTAGCTGCACAGCTGGCTTCAGCAGCTGATGAAATTAATAATATCCATAGCTAATGGGTGCTATGGTTATAGTCCTAGGACTAGCAGTATTATTTAACTTCATAATCCTCCGCATAAAATGGAACAAGGGTAATTATATCGACGTTGCTGTAGATGTACTTATGTTAGTTATCCTAAATGCAGTATTCGGAGGCTCCATCCTAGGCGTAGTTAGTGCTACCGCAGGTAGTACTTTAATAAGTCTATACTTGATATGGAAGCCGATGAAACCATTTGAAGACTCATCATTAAACATTGATAAGTTCTTCAACGACGTAACTAGCAACCCATCTAAGATGGCTGCTAAGTTCGATAAGTTATTCGATTAAATTAAAACAAAGGAATCACAATGGGATTTAAAGAAACAAAGAAAGACAGCGGGCACACACAAAGGCTAACACTTCAAGAGATTATTGAAATGGCTATTAACGAACGTGTGTTAACAGATGTAGAGTACGATGACGTACCTGAAGAGGCTGCTGATACACCCTCAAATGAGGGCTACGACCTGGTAGACCTTAGTGGGCTGAGTGTACTAGATAAGACTGTACTACTCGTCCACGATACCTTAAACAGCCTCTTAGTAGGTACTACTGTATTAGAGAATGCTAGTGAGCTACATACAATAATTGCAGCTGTAGATAAGCTGAGCACTATGGGTAAGACTAAGTAATGTCTACTATAGTAGCAGACATCCACCGCTTCAATGAAGAAGCTGGGTTACTAGGAAAGGGTATGGACTCTTTCTTAGAAACAAGTATGGCACTCGAGGAGTGTATAGAGGGTTTTGAGCCTGTATTCAACATGCCAGAGGATCCAAAGGCACCAGTAGTAACTGCGCGCAGTTGGGCATTAGGGCTGCTTAACCAGGTTAAGGAATCTATGGAGGCCAGGGCTATACCTATGCCTATAGAAGTAGATGAGCTTGATAAAGCTATAGACCTCTGTATCCTTTCATTTGGTAAAATGTTTAAGATGGGGTTAACACCTGCACAGGTTGAGGAATGCTTCTCAATTGTAAACAATGCTAACATGACTAAAGTTGGCTGTGTTACAGCCTCTGATGGTAAGCTAACTAAACCTGAAGACTTCAAAGCACCCGAAGTTTTTCTACAAAAGATCTTAGATGATCGTAAGGAATCTTAATGACTGATAACACAGAATCTGTAGAACTGGTAGAAACACCAACAACTCCATCACTGGAATCCATACGTAGTATACGTATGTCATACAATCGTCAGTACAGCCGTATGGTTCGTGCTAATGAGGTTGCCTTAAAAGGCTTGTACGTTGATTGGGCTTTCGATAAGCTCAATTTATCACAATATAGATAACACCTATTCTTAGTTAAACCTTAATTAATTTAACTAATGTATAATCGTAAGTTATAATTAACATAAGGAAAACTAATATATGGGTATAAGTAAAGAAGAGGCAGCCTTGCTACTACGTAGTAGCTGCGGCCCTACAAGAATGGAAATAGACATGTTAGAACGTAGTATCTCTAGAAAGAAAAAAGATATAACAGACCTGACTAGAGCTGTAATCTTAGAAGAAGGTTGTCTATTTGAGTTAAAGGCTGCCCATGGTGCAGCTATAGTACTAAGAGACAGGCTGAAGAATGTCTAGAACTGTACAACAACAAGCAGTTATTGATGCAGCTAAAGATCCCACCATACCAATGATATCCTGCAAAGCTGTAGCAGGTGCAGGTAAGACATTTACATTACTGGAACTAGCTAAAGAACTAAACCCTGCCACAGGATTGTACCTTGCGTACAACCGTGGAATAGCTGATGAGGCTGAAGAGAAGTTTAAAGACACAAACATAAAATGTGTTACCTTACACTCCCTAGCTTGGAATGCAACTGTACGGCAGTATGGGCTAAAGGTAGGATTCTTCGGAGTACGTGATGTCTCTCCTAGCAGCCTTACTTACCCAATGCGCCAAAGAGTTGTAGATGCAGTGGAGGGATTTTGCCTCTCAGCCCATACAGATCCACTATCATGGATGGAGGAGAATGGGGTATACCCCACAGAGATACCTATAGTGATGGAGCACCTGAACAAGATGACTACGGGGGCAATATCATGTACACATAGCTTCTATATGAAGCTATATCACGTATACCTACTATCAGGTGAGATACCAATACCAGAGGTAGATATGCTATTAATGGATGAGGCGGGTGACTTAACTAAATTAACTATAGACATTTTTAGGCTTATAAAAGCTCCTAAGAAGATTGCGGTAGGGGATCCGATGCAAAACATATACAGCTTCAACCAGACAGTTAATGCTTTTAATGTATTAACCGAATGTATACCAGTAAACCTTACAGCTTCATTTAGAGTATCAAACCATATAGCTGCTAAGATACAAAGCTTTGTACAGAAGCATATGGATGCTTCTTTTGAGTTCACCGGTAGAGACTACGAACCTAATACGGCAATAACAACATCTGCATATATAGCCCGTAACAATAGCGGGCTGCTTGAGGAAATGTTTGTGTTGATGGCTGCAGGTACTAAGTTTCATACCACCCGTAAAGTAGAGCTAATCCTAGAGCTGCCATTAATACTGGCTAATTTAAGTAATGGTAAAGCTATTACTGAATATAAGTATAAGCATATCGAGAAGCTACGTAAGGAGTATATGAACAGCTCATACCTGGCCTCTAGAGGTACGATAGGTAGTTATGTAAGGCAAGGCTGTGCTAAAGATCCTGAGGTCTCTAGGGCCATTACAACGGTGATGAAGTACACCCCAGTACTCCTTAATGAATTGGTTAAGTACGCAAAAGAGTGTGCTAAGACTTCATGTGGTCTTACACTTACTACTGCACACTCATCTAAAGGGTTAGAATTCTCGGAAGTAACCATAGCACCAGACTTAAATGCGTCTGCTACTGAGGCTCTTGTAGATATTATGAGAGCTAAATTGGATAAGGATTGGAAGAAAGCAGAGATGCTCTCTGAAGAACTCAGATTGTACTATGTTGCAACTAGTCGCAGTATGATTAAACTAAATAACGCTAGGCTACTTAAGTAAAGCCTTTGTTAACCAAAAGCCTTATTAATATTAGTAATCATCTGTGGCTCTATGATATCACCAATAATCTTACTAAACCCTGGGGAATATACCCACTTATCAATAGGCCTAGCAAACACTGATACTTCACCAATGTCATCAGGGTTATACCCTGAGACCATTTCAAACATCTCCTGCCCCAGTATAGCTAGCCCAAATCTTAAAGGCTTACCTTTAATTAGATCTTGGATACCTAGTTGGATTCTAATAGCGTATTTACTAAAGGCTACTAAGCCCATATCATTCATATACTGTAGAATCTTACTATCAGGCTTAGAGTAGTTAACATAGGCATCTCTAACTCGTATTATCATATCAGCAGCTAGCTGTGCCTCTTGGTTAGCAGTCATAGGTCTGTCATTAACTGTTTGGTAAATCTGCTTCTCTTTCTCTATACCCAGTGTGTACTGTGCATATCTAGCCACAAAGTCACTATAAGCTGTCATAGTTGTAACCAACTTAAACAGACTTGTTTTTTCAGACACAAATGTCCAGTTACCTATATCTTTTAATAACTGCGGGGCACCTTCTGTTTTATCACTAATGTACCTAGATATCTTGCTATTACTCTTAACATCAGACATATTTACATCTTCTATTATGTGTTGGTATAATCCTTCATCTATAAGAGGCTTAATAGCACTCTTATTAATGTTACCCTCCAGCTCCAACTTCTTCCTCTGTAGCACCTTGTCATTGGGATTGATTGCTAGCTTAGGTATAAGCTTAGCTAGTGCATCAGTATCTGCTAAGTAGTCTCTTAATAATGCTACACCTTCTAATTGTCGCTTAGCAACAGCTAGTGGGCTTAACCCGTATTGAAATGAGTACATAATATTACTAATCATATTACCCATAATAACAGGTAGTGTTCTAATAATAACATCCACTTTAAATATCTTAACAATCTCCTTCCAGGCATCTTCCAGCATTCTAATAGCCTTCTTTAGATGCTTAGTCATTTGGTGGCCAGGTAGTATGTTAGCTAACGATGCGTCCCTAACCCCAAAGATATCTAACAGCATATCTCTTCGCACCTTAAATATGTTCTTACCAAATATACGCTTTAACTTAGACCTCTTAGTCTCAGACAATCCTGCGTACTTATCATCCCCTATTATCTTCATCATCAAATCAGTACCTAACTCGAACTTATCAGTACCCTCGTTGTACATAACATTCTTCAAGTCAAACTTACTCAACTCTCCTTTAAGCTTTGCACCATCTGCACCGCCAGCGAGATCATTATTCAAACCCTTTATCATTACATTAGCTTTACGCACTGTGTTCATAAGTTCTCTTATATTCTCAGGTAGTATACTAACCGCATCCTTAACTTCATTAACATCACTAAGTCTACTAATATCAACATATCTATGCTGGTTCTTACCTACATTCCCAGAACTATGGGCATTCTCTATCATATCGTCCATTAATGTATCCCAGACAATACCATTCAACTCTTTAGACTCTTCAACATCTGCCTCATGTGCCCAGCTTCTTGCTACAGCTTGTGGTGCATCCATCTCTAAGCCCATATATTCTATCTTACGTCTATACGGCACCTGGGTCTTGTAGTCAGTTATTTCATTCTTAGCGTTAACCACAGGTACTACATTAGTACCCACCTTAGGCTCTTTGCCAGCTCTAACAGCTTCTTCATATTCTAAACCTAAGTCTGCGGCTCTTTTAATCTGTGCTTGCACAACATCGTACGTAGCACTATCCATCCCACGCTTTAAGGCATCCTGCCATAAGCTCATACCAGGCTCTCTATCCCCTGTGTAGCGTAGAGAAGCTCTATTCATAGGCTGCTGTGATAACTGATGGTTTACATACAGTCCTAGCTTCATATCAGCACTATCTCCATAGCCTAGCCCTAATGAACTTACTTTATCCTTAGTAAGCTTATACCCCTTTAACTGCATACGTCGCTTAGTTCCGGCATCAGTCTTTGCTATCTCGAGGCCTTTACCACTATCATAAGTTTCTCTATGGTAGTTCTTCATAAGGTTGTTGGATTCCTCAGGATTGACTCCTAGTATATAGGCTCTAAATCCTGATTGTGCTTCTGCTATAAACTTCATACCATCATAGTTTGTACCTACAAGTCTTGCTATAGTGTGCTGTGTTGCCACAGGTATTGTTTTAGTTGCATATAGGGATGTTAGTAGGTCTACGTCTGTTATTAAGTCTGCGCTAGGTTTAGTAGTCTTCATTACATGTGATACTATTGCTGTAGCATTTTTACGTTGTACCACAGTACTATTACCAGTCATCATCAGATCTGCTAGTCCTTTTGCTTGTGCCAGCATGTATCTGCTATCACTATCTGATAACTTTTCTGATAACCTTACCTCAACACCTGCTATAGCTTTGTCCAATATTGCCATATTATTGTAGATACTCTTTAACTCATCCTTGCTAAAAGCTTTAAGCATTGTAGAATTGTCAGCGAGCATTGCTGAGCCGTATAGGGCCTTCTTCTCTTCTTTACGCAACTTCCTGCCAAAAGCTTCATTCATAACACCTGCTATATTAGCTGCTTCACTTTCTCTCTTAGTGTCTATCTGCTGTGCTGCTAGTATTAACTTCTGTATCTTGTTACCATACTTGTCTGCATGTTTGACATGGCGTAGTATTGACTGTATAAATCCTTCCTCTCTCATCCCTAACATTGCCAAAGTACCCTGCATCATAGGTGTACCCTTTTCACTAGCTAGTACGAAGTGTATAGCTCTAACTTTGTCTATAACCGTTAATTTCTTCTTCCCTGCTAACTTATTTAGTATGTACTCCTGGTTCTTACCCTCTAGCCCGTCTATCCAACCTTTCCATCTCTCTTCAGCTCTATCTATTTGTCTACCAGCCTTGGCTCTTAATGTCTGATCATTAATCCTAGCTGCCTTATGATTAAGAGAGCCTATATCACTAACTAGTTTCATCAGTAGTTTATCACCACTAATCGTCTTAACATCTTTTCTAAAGGTGCCCATAACTGCATCTACAAGCATCATTACAGATGCCAGTAGACTGTCACCTAGTGTTACTATCTTCTTCTTCTCTTTTAGCTTTATAGTCTTTAACTTATTAAATACCTTCTCATTAGACAACGCCATAGCTAAGAATTCTTCAAGGCCATTCTCACTAGTCATATAAGCTAGTCTGCCCTCAGCTACCATCCTCTCTGCATCCTCATTCATAATAGAGTCACCCATCAAGTCATCCACTGTAAGTATGTCTAAAGCCTTACTACGTAGTTGTGTGAGAAGTCTTATTTCTTTAGTTAAGGCTATCTTGTTAGCATTTAGCCCATAGTGTGTTGCACCATGGATTAACTCATGCACAAAAATCTCTAACATACTCATATCAGTGCCTAAAGACCTTACGTCCCTACCGCTTTTTAAATATATACCTTTATCATCTTTGAACTCAATGAAACCACCATTAGAGTCTGCCTTATCATTCAAGTATATATTCATCTCTTGCATAGGCTTCTTAAGTCTACCAACAACATGGTTAAATACCATTAATAGATGCTTTGTATGAGACTCACTAGTCCCAATATTATCAATACTCTGGAGGGTATCTACCAACTTTTCAAGGGCAGCTACATTGCTAATCTCACTAGCCTTTATAACTACTTTACCTCTATCAGCCTTAGAGTTAACACCTGGTTGGTTACCTTCATTATCAGGCCTAGCACCTAATCTATCTGTCACACTATATTGTGCATCCATATTATCCATTACAATAGCATGGGCGCCCATTAGGTAAGTCTTAACACCATTAGGGTACTTAACATTATAAGCTGCTCTACCATTAGCATCGATATAGCCATCCACTATAGTTAGCTTCACACCGGCAGCAGTAGTTGGATTGTTAGCCGCTGTATTCATCTTAGCAATAGTGCTAGCTGGTATTGTTGTAAACTGCTTCTCATATTTCTTAGTTATGTTTTTAAGGCGTACTTCATTAGTTAAATTAGCCTCTAAGTCATTTATATATTTAGAGGCTGCTTCAATATTACCGCCATTAGCTTCTAGTTCTAATAGGCTCTTCTTCTCATTAGCTATTGCTTCTTTACGTTGTTCTAAGGTACATACCATGTATTTCCTTTTTTTATTTACAGATGTCGGACTTTACTATAGTATCATCCATAGCGCCTCTCTGGTTAGTATCTGTAATTATATCAGAATCATCATTATAAAGCGAATCTATATCAAAACCACTCATATCTATATCATCAAACGATGTTACATCTTTACCTAGTAGATCATTAGGGGTTTTAGCAGTAATGGGTTTAACTGTGTCATCACTTTTAGGAGTAGTAACTGGCTCTGCAGCAACATTAGCCCCGCCTGTAAGTAATAATTCTTTACCACGATACTTCGCTCCATGCTTTTTGTCAATAACAAATTGTTCAGCATTAAACATGTATGTTGCAAATTCAGCTCGATCCTTTTGATTAACTTCATTCAACTCTGTTATAGACTGTAATGTAACTTGTGGAGATGCATAATCTTTCTCAACATCTTCTCTACTCTTATTAAACCTCTCCATCTCATTAACAACCTGGACCTCTTGCACATCATCCAGGATACCTGGGTACTGCGCCATAGCGGCTGTTAGTACACGCTCTAACCCGTTTCTAGCTGATGAGATCTGAGACCATTCAGTATCCATATTAGTAGCTATAAAGTCTTGGTTAGCAGATGTTACAACATCACTCTGATTAACCCCTAACACGTATGCATCAAATATCTGCAGTGCATTATGTTTAAGTGTAGTCATAGCTGTCCCTAGTCCATCAGTGAATTGTGTATACAACACCACCCCCTTAGCACTTGGACCAATTAACTCTCTACGCTTACCCCTAACATACCTACCTTCTTTTCCTTTACGATAAATATGTGCATCACCATAAATGTTCTCTGCTGCCATTGCAGACTTAGTATCATACAATGCAATACCATCTTCATACCCAACACTGCCAGGGCCTACAACTACAGGTGTAATCCCTTCAGCCTCTAACTCCGCTAATATCTCTAAATGTACCTCATTTGAAGGTGCACCACCTATACCACGTGTTGCAAGCTTTCTATCATACACAGCTTTGAATATATCAAACATACTACCAGTAGCCTCAATGATTGCAGTGTTCATAGCTTTTAAGCCTTCGAACTCTTTAGTCATCTCTTCCTGGATGGTATCACCATACACACCGCGAACTAATCCTCTAAAGCTCTCTAGTAGGTTTGTCTTACCACCACCATTATTAACGGTTATAGCTTTGTACGGTTTGCTCTTTAAATCAGTTCTAAACTTAGTTATAGCTGCATCACTCATTTCAATACCAAGAGCTGCTATAAGTGCATGCGCCTCAAGAGTGTCTTCATTCATAAGCTTGCTCATAATATCATCTATCAACTCAGCTGACAGGCCATTACTCATAGACTTAAACCCTGCTGCATAACCAAATGTCATAAATGCTGGCTTCATAAGATCTCTAGCAAAATCTACAAGGTCCCCATCTTCATCACGCATTGCAGGCATAAGGTCTGTAAGTGCCTTAGCCTTAGTTTTCATAACCTCTAAATCTGTAGAACCCCATCTATATACTCTAGCTTGCAGTATATACCCTGGAAGTTCATTCTTATATTTAGCATCTTCTATTGCAATCCTAGTTAATAGCTTGGACTCCATAGTAGCACCTACAGGGAACACACCTTCACCAAGAGTAAGATATGCATCTACTATCCCTCCATCAGCTCCATTCTGTATATTAGTCACCATATCATTGGCTTCTTCTTGTGAAGAAAAAGTAAATCCAACTCTGTTCAACCATTCTAAAGTCTTTGGAGTGATACCTTCTCCTAGCTTATCAGTAGTTAGGAACTGTAGTAACTTATGGGCAAATCCATTAGTTAGTCCATCAATTTCAACAGTCATTACCGTATCAAAAGGACTGCCATTAGCTTCTATGTATTTAGCACCCTCAACTAGGGCTGTAACGGTATGGGCCAACTCTTTTATTTTAATAGTAATATCACCTATAGTTGCAGAAGTCTCTCCAGCAGCTATAGCTTTTTCAAGGATAGCTAACCCCTCAGTGGTTAGGACTTTATCAGCAAACTCAACACTCTCCTTAGTGGTACGCTTGTCTATCTTAAAGCCTGTTGCTTGTGCCACACCCAACTTAAACATAACCATACTCATAGGGTCTTTAGTTACATCTACGGTACCTCGTTGCCCTTCAGTAGTAACTAAGTACCTGTGCAGCTTAATAGATTGAGGGTTAAATCCACCTTCAGCGTCTATCATCTGGCGACCAGACTTAGACATAAACCATCTAAAGAATACTCCATCAGTCATTTCACCACTTCTATAAGCTTCTTGCATAGCTACTACATTTTCTATGTCCATCTCTATTTGACGATTCTTACCTATTATACTTATAGACTGCTCTTTAGTAAGTGTATCAGCTGTTTCATCAGCAGTGCCTAGTATCTTTCTAAGGCTCTCAGGTGTGATAGCTAATATTTTATCTATTACTTCAGTAGTAGGTTGCCATGATATCTGCTCACTCTTTATAATAGCATTGGTCTGAGTCTCTGGAACAGATGTTGTGCTTTCATTACGTTTCTTAATATCCTCAGGAGACTGAGTACGCCCCTCTAGGTGTACTTTAGTCTTACTACGAGGCTCAGCATTTAGCCTAATATCAATGTCCTTAACATGGTCTCTAAGTGCTGTCTTAGCCTCTAGTGATTCAAACATACCAGTTACCTTGTATGTATATGTAATCTCTTTAGAAGTCTCAACAGTAGTATCCACAAAGTCTGGATCATTTACCATACCTTTAAATGGGCTAACATATGGGACTTCAACTTCTCTAATCATATTAGTATTCTGAGCATGGACTACAGCCGCATATCCTAGTGCTAGTGTTATCTTCTCGTAGAACTCTGTTGAGTCCTCCACAACATTCCCTTCCACATCCTTAGTTATAAGAGGTTTGATACCTAGCTTTTTCATGATATCTTTACCAACTGTGTCGACTATAAACGTTGCAGGTACACCACCCTCTATAGCAGCTTCACTAAGCTCCATCCAGTTTTCTTCTGTCCTACCATACATCGCTTGTAGATCTTTAGCTGATAACCTAGTAAGAGGGTAAAAGTTCTCGGCTATATAACTATTCATAGCTGCCTTCATTGCCATCGCTACATTAACATTTAAAGTACCATCACTATTAGTTAACACCATCAAATAAGGGTGACTGGCTTTGTCAGCATCAGAGACCTTGCCCATAAGAGGGTTACCTTTTGAATCAGACTTCTCTACACCATTAGCTGTAAGGTTTGCAGCTAAGAACTGTAACTCCCCTGGATTAAACATAAACTCTGTATCTTTAACGGTGTACTCTACAGCCCCTAAGTCAGAAGAAGGGTTACCAACACTAAGTTGTGTGCCTAGTGTGAACCCTGTTCTACGAGTAGTCTTGTACCCTGGTTTACCAAGATTACCCTTATCCTCACTTTTAAAATATGCCTTGTTAGGGCTATACAGGGGACTAGTAGTACTATGCACAACAGCTAACACCTTCTTAGTCTGGGATGTACCCCTTTTAGCGTCCTGTGCTTTCTTAAGTTTCCTAGTAGTTAATCCTTTCTCAGCCAACTTGCCCAATACTTCAGACCTCTTACCCCTCCAATCAGGACCATACAGTTCTGCTGCAGCTTTTTCAGCCACATCTATGGCATCATTAATAGCCACAACATTAGCCTGTCTAGTTGCTTGTTCATCTGTAAATGCCATCTTAGCTTTAACAGCTTTATTAAACAAGGCTTTAGCTTTAACTAACGCCTTAGTAAGAGTTACAAGTGCTGCTCCTACAAGCTTACGGTATCTACTAATAAAGCCTGCAGCAACTTCCAAAGCCTCTACGTTCTCTTTGACTTTTCTAGCTGCTACTGTGTAGTTGTGCTTTTCACTACTATCAAATTCTATAGCTATAGCATCTTCGTTATAACCTTTTCTAGTATCTGAGCTGTTATACTCTTTAATTATATCTCTAACAGCTTTGTAACTTTTATCCACAGTAGCTATTACTGCGTCCCATCCTTTACTAAACTCTGCATTGTCAGCTCTAACGTTCTTACGGTCAACCTTTAGGGCTCGTATGGTATCAATAACAGCTTTAGTACCATCAAGGAACTTTGATACCCCATTAACATTCTCATCCATTGCAGCAATCTCATCAATGATATATGCTCTTCTACCTAGGAGCTTAGTTATTACTCTATCAAGGTTATCTCTTTGAGTCTTAGTTAAATCACTAGCTTTTACTACCTCATGTACTTTTAACTGGATAGCCTTAGTTTTAGCAACAACTTGTAACTGTATATTATTAGTCTCTTTAGTAGTACCTATACTCTTACCTAGCTGTACTAGCAACTCACTAAATGTAGCCACATCAGGTGAGAAGTTTAGGTACTCTTGAACATACGTAGAAACCGCCATCTCTCTAGGAGCTATTAGTTTCATATCTTCAGCAAGTGGGGGTGCATAAGGATTATTCTTAGTAGGCACTTCGTACTCAGCCTCCACAGGAGCCTCTACAACCTCTTCCTCAACACCTTCTACCTCTTCAACCACTTCGTTCGTTGTAGCCTCTGTGAGGGTGTCTGACGGAGGTGTTTGCTCAGTTGGTTTATATTCAGTTGTTGCATCTTCTACAACTACTTCCTCAGCCTTCGTAGAAGCCTTAACAACCTCTCTAGCCACTGTAGTATCAGTTGTAGGAGTTTGTGGCTCTACAGCCTTCTCAGATACCTTCTCGCTCTTGTTAACTTCATCTAATATCTTCAAGTTGGAGTCTAATAGAATATCGAACAATGTGCCTAATTCTTTGCCTTTAAACCCTAGCATCTGAAGTACAGTATTTAGAAGTATTTGTGCCATATCGTATAACCTATCCACAGGGTTAGTGGGTTTGACACTCATAAGTGCCAACATTACCTCAGGATTACTTAAAGCTTCTGCAAGGAATTCATGCACATCACCCTGCCAATATGTATCAGCTATATCAAACTTATCTTTATTTTCTAGCATATACTTGTAGATCATACTAATTCTTCTAGTAGCAGGTTCATTAGGGTTAATAATCATATACTCAGAGGACCCTGAATGAATTAACTCATGGAGTAGAAAGTGTGAGCCTTTAGTCTTACGTATAATGTCAAACACTCTTTCTACTTCCACATCTAGCAAATCAGTGGTATCTGTAGCATTTAGAACTTTCAAGGCCTTGGCTACTGGTAGCATAGTGGTTAACTGGCTATACATATCCTTAGATAGCTCTGCCTTTATTTCCACTTTGTTAACGTAGCTGGCTATAGTAATAGCTCCGCCAGGTATAAGTGTTTCACCAGCAGCAAACTTATTTATACCTATTCTTATCTGGGACAATGCAAATGCTTTATCCTTCGAGATAGAAGGATTAACAATACTAAATATTGCTCTACCAAGCCCTTTACCAAACATCTTTAAAGATGTGTTACTAGGTGGAGTGTTATAAGTGTTTGTTACAAACTCCCCAAACTCCTCCTCCAGTGTTGCACCATCCTGTATTATTTTATTAATAGCTCTACTAGCTTGAGGGTACTTACTTAGCTCTTTAATAGCTTCTTTTAGTTGGCATGGCATTATGCAGCTCCTTTAAGGTTACATCGTTCGTTCTCAACTAGTGGTATTAACCAAGCTGATACATTTATAGAAGAGGCGGTAAGATGGTTAGCTCCTTTAGAAGTTAGTGCATTAACAACATCTAACCCCCCATCTTTCTTGATTATAGCTAGCTCTGTCTCAACCATAACAGGATTTAAGGCCTCAAGTTTAGAGTAGTTACGCTTAAAGTTATATCTTATCAAAATGTACTCAGCTTCTATATTTGAATATCTATCGGGGATATCTATATCATTACATATATCAAAATGTTTACAGCTGTATGGATGGTATCTCTCCATTATTAAATTACGCATAAACTCTAAGTATGCCTCTTCACATAATGAATCAGCCTTAGTAGCAGGTATTTGTGTGCTACCTGACAATCCCATATACTCTATATAAGTTTCTGTTAGATGCTGTACATCTTTAAACAGTATACTGGTATCTAGCCCTGAGTAAATCTTATGGTAGTTAACACCACCTTCAGTAATAAGGCCTACAGGGTTCTCTCTTAACCCTCCTTGACCATCTTGCTTACAATAGTACATAAGGTACTTACTAAACTCTTCACCAGTATTTGTGGTATTACACATTAACAGTCCTTTAAATCTATACCTGCCTCTTTAAGTTTCTTCATAAGTGAAGGTGCAGAGGTTATATATTGAAGCAGTGCTTCTCTAGTTCCGACATTATACTTAGATTCTGGATCTTGTGCAACGCTGCGAATCTCTAGGGCTCTATCTATAGGCTTGGCAGTATTACCCAGCCCCTTTAGACCAGCACCGTCAGTCTCATCTAATCCTTCTAGTATATCTGCCTTAGGTTTCTTAGTAGGGCTATTCTTAGGAGACTTCTTAGTAGCCGCTGGTAACGTCTCTACACTACTATCTGTAATACCCTTTACAGCTACCGTAACAGACTTTTGATTAGCCTCATCAATCATGAACTCACGCTCCGATGGCTCTAGCTCTACACCCGTAACTTGCTTCTGTGCAATTATAGTAACTATAGCTGGTGCACCTTTGGTAGTATCACCAGTTACTTCCTCAGCTGCTCCTGAAGCCTTTATATTCAACTTAGGAATACTTACCGGCTCAGCCTCTGTCTGTGCCTCCTGGGTACCTTGCTGTGATTCTCCTGACACTTCTGATCGTATGTTATTCTTATTAATCAACTGACTAGCTTTAATCATAGCTTGTACTTCTCTACCAGTAGCAGCTATCATTACGTTAGTCTTAGAACCTTCTTTCCAAGTGGATGTGAGCCCCTCGGATGCCGCCTTATTCCAAGGCAAATCCTGAGCGTAATCAATCAATGACCCTTCTGAATTTACATCAAAATTACCAGCATCTCTTACAAACTCAGAGTTAACTCTCATATACTCTTTAGAAGCATACTGGATACTATGTGATCCACCCGCTATAGATAACTGAGCAACAGTCTTACCAGTTGCTGCCATAACTTGTGCAAGCTCATTGTCAAAGCTATTAGTTTTAGCTAAGTTAAACTTACCAGTACTACTAGCCTTCACTAGTGCCTTCCATACTACCTCTTCTGATAATCCTGTAGTGGATACTAATGTATTAATCTTATTAGCAATGGGCTCTATTGCAGCAGTTCTACCAGCAATTAGCTTCTGGTGCTTCTCTTCCTGTAAGGATGTGAAAGCTATTAACTTATCTGACGAAGCCTTACGCTCTATAGATCCTTTAGAACTGCCCAGTGCATCCCTGAAATAACTCATAAAGCCTTTCTTATCAGCACTCATACCAGATGTTACAATCTGCTCTCTAGTTATATCCATACCACCCATAGTCTTTATATGTGCTCTAATCTCTTTAAGACTTTTAACTATTCTAGGAATGTCTTTATCAATCACCTCACCACTTTCATCTAAGTTATTGGCAATAAGGTTATCTGTAAAAGTATCAGCTTGTGTATCATTATCTAAAGCTATTCTAGAGAAAGCTACACGCATAGCTTCTTCAGCTTCAGGTGTGGCACCCAGCCTAGAACTATCCCCAGTCTCTATAGCCTTATTAGCTAAGTTAGTTTGGTGTATCCTAGTAGCGTTCATAAAGTCATCTTGCCACTCTTGCGTCTTAGTTGCTAATACCTCTCTAGGAGATACTACAGCACCACCTCTAGCCTTAGATACTTCTGCAACTTCCTGTAGTAGTTCGTTCTTCTGTGCTTCGAATATAGCAGCAGCATCTTCGTCAGATGTTGCGTTGTTTATGGTATCTGTGAAAGTTGTTTGTTTAATTGGTGTGGTTGTGTTAGCCGCTATATCTTCTTGTTCTGCTTTGAGGGCTGATAGCTTAGCTGATAATTGGTCTGTAGCGGATACAACAGACCCGTTGTTAATAATAGCTGAAGCAGCGTCTTTAGCAATACTAGTACCTGAACCAGCCCCTGCCCCCATAAGCCCGGCAATGGCTAAGTCTTGTATAGCATCTTCTGACGTTATCTCATCTTGTTTACTGGTACCAAGTTTAGCACCAACAAGTTGTGATCCATCCTGGATTATCTCTTCTAGCCCTTCCTCAAAACCTTTAGTTACAGCATTAGCCCCTACTACTAAGAAAGACTTAGTAACCGTGTTCCATGCAGCTCTGTCCATAAGTTGTGCAGCCTGTAAAACTAACTCTTTAGTTGGTTTTAAACCAGCCATACCACCAGTGAACTTATTAACTAGCGCATACACAGTACCCGCTGCCAACCCTATACCATAATCAGAAGCCTCTAGCTCAGTAGTGCCTTTTATAGCAGCTCTCTCTGCAAGAACCTCATTCATAGCTTTACCAGCTAATGCTGCAACACCTAGAGGGTTTGATGCAGCTAGTATCTCTCCAGAACTGCCTGCTAGTACCTCAGGTGCTTGTACAATAGCTTCCAATGCTACAAGGACCTTATCCTGCCAAGATGCATTGTCATCAAACAATATCTTCTTAGCTTTCTTAGTATAAGCCTCAACACGTTTAGGATCGTAGCCATAATACTTAGCAGTCTTAAATTTATCAAACCCTACGAAGTCTCCATCTTTAGTCACTAGATCCTCAAACATTGTACCTTTAAGTTTACGTTGCAGCTTCTTATTGTAGTAGTCTTCATCCTTACCTTCGATACCTTTAGCAGCTTCTTTACCCAGCCTAATACCAGCATCTACTATCCAGTCACCAGTACCTGCAGCGAAGGCTCCAACACCTTTCTGTGCAGCATCTACTAAGTTACCTAAGTAGCTATCAGTGTCTTCACCACCGCCAGACAATAGCATATCCAGCTTTGCATTCCGTACAGGTGAGTAACCTCCATTATACCTAGCATTATCTGTAACAGCTTGTTGCCTATTACTAAACATAACCTCTTCTCTACCATCCCCAGTAGTACCATCTTCTTTTGTGTACAAACCACCCATAGTCTCTAATAGACCAAGATCTCTACCGTAGTTAGATATGTGTGTCTTACCATCTTTAGTTTTAAAAGTACGGCTATCGTTGTTAGTTAGGAGTGTTTCCTGTAGAAGGGATGGTAAGGGGTCTTGTGTGTAGGCCTTAGCTTCTGCTTTCTGTGCATCACCTGCTGCAAATACATCACTATAGTCTACTTGTCTGCCCATCTCTGCTGATAGTTTAACAACTTGCTCATCCATCTTCTTAACCATATTAGGGTTCTTAATCCATTCAGAGTAGTTAGGCTTAGAGGACTCATAAGTATCAACGCCAAGGGTACGTGTACTGTCTTCACGCCCTTCAACACCATATGTATCACCATCTATGGAGTATATTGAGTTACTTGAAATAGCACTAGTAACAGGTGCATCAAACCCTGGCTGCGATAATCCCGCATTAAGACCTAGCCTGCCTTCTTTAGAGGTAATACGCTCTTGAAGTCTTGACGCTTTATTATCTGAAAGTGTAGGGGATTGAGGTGTGGTAGGTAATATGGCAGCACCATATATAATTTTGTTTAACTCATCTAGTCGGGTATCAAAGTTGTTGTATTGTCCTAGCATGGAGTTCCTTTAATTAATTAAGGGAATTATACCATACTATTAAGTTATTACTATTTCAAGTATTCTCTAATAGCTTCACGCATAGCAGGGAATCTAGTTGATATCTGCTCAAGGCGTAGCAAGTCCTGAGGACTCTTAGTACCTTTGGTTAAAATTACAGCAACCTCGTCTGACGCTTTCTTTATAAAGTCGGCCTTCATATTACCACTAGACTTAGATAAAGTATTAGCAGAGCCTTTAACAAATACGCCAGAATTACTACCGGCAGTTCTTACTCTGTCAAATAGCTTGTCAGCTAATTTACTACTAACTTTACTACCAACCGTGCTTGCCCCTGGAATTATTGGACCTAACAACCTATTCTCAATAGCTTGAGAATCAGTTGATGGTACTCCTCGTTCACTAGGAAGTGATGAGGGTTTGAAGTTATTACGGAAGCCCAGTAACCCCATAAGATTTTGCCCAGATTTATTACCTTGGTTTAAAGTATTAATAGCAGTACTACTAAATGCTGCAACCTCATTACCAGGGGTACCTGCAGCATTATACATCTTAGTATCTGAAAACTTAGGGCCAAACTTACTCATCCATGCAGTTGCTAAGTCAGCATCAGAAGTAGAGCTACCGGCCTTACCAAGGTTGTTACGAATGTTTCTACTAATATTAGCGTCTGTAATAGGAGTACCGTCATTGATAGAATCAATAATAGCAACCATACCAATAGCACCTTGTTGGTGTGCCCCATACATATTAATCTCTGTAAGAGGTATACCAGAGTTAGTAAGTGACCTAGCCTTCTCTGCAGTCAGCTCAGCGTATATAGCATCCTGGTTAGCAGGGGTTTTCCAACTACCCTTTAACCCAAGGCGTTTGGAGTACTCTTCGCCATACTTAGGCATTATCTGGTATCGTCCGTAAGCATTAGAACTCTTGCCTTGTGTAGTGTACGAAAGTGCCGTATCATTAACAGACTCAGTTATTGCTAACTTAGCTTCATAACTACCTGCTTTTGCAGGTACTTTACTTGCTAGATACTTAGTATCCTCTGGAGTTACTGTGTACTTGTCAGCAGCTTGTTCTCGCCACTTACCACTCTCTGCATCCTTACGTAACGAGTCAACGGTTATAGTTGAGCCATCAGAATATTTAGGGGCAACATCGTTAGTTGTTCCTACATTACCTCTAGGAGCAAGGTTGTTACCTTTCTCTCCATACTTGGCTAAGAACCCTTGCAACCCTGTAGCGTTAGGGTCACTCTTCTTAAACTTCTCTTCTAGGGCTAGATTTGCAGCGGTAGCTTGGGCGTTAGCTGTGTTAACAGCTGCTGCATACTTACCATCATACTTAGCAACAGTGTAGCCACCAGTAGACTGCTCTCTGCTGAGGGCCTTATCAAACTCCCCAGCAGCATATTGTTTCTTTAACCAAACGTTAGTTGCATCGATATCAACAATTCTAGTATCGAACATTTTACCATCACTGCCTTTAGAGAACTTACTCAAAGCATAGTCCATAATAGAAGCAGGCACTCCTTCATCCAATCTCTCACTAACCCAGTCTTTTAGATCAGTACCACTTTCTCCTCCAGACCCTGTTGTGCTAATTGTCCACTTAGGGTACTTAACTCTTGTGTCATCTAATAATATAGTTTTATTCTTCATGCTATTAGAGCCGTAAGTCTTATCATTAGCCTTAGAAGATCCGGCTCTTAACTGTTCAGAAGTTTTAGCAGCCACATCTAAAGAGTTCTTTAATGTATCTGCAATCCCTTTCTGCCCTGACTTATATAATGCAGCCTCTGTAGCTGTTAAAGGCTTAGGGGCATACTGGGCGGCCATCGCAGCAGCTTCTGTGCTAGCCTCTGTAGCCGTGTACTTACCAGAAGCCATAAGAGATTTTGTTAATCTACTCTCGTAGCCAGAATCTGTAGTTCCGTATTGAAGACCGTTAGTACTAGCGGCTTTAATACGATTGTACTCAGCATCCATAGGCCCTCTCTCAGAAAGTCTTGCTTGCTCTCTAGCAGCAACTAGTTCTGGAGTATTATTAAGGTTTGAAGCTGCTAAGTCTTCTTTCTCAGAAGCAGCCCAAGTGTTTGCTGCCTGTACTTCTTGCAACTCTGCAGGGGAATTACCCATATTAGCTACTAGTGTGTTAAACTGCTCATCCTCTATTGAAGTGGTTGTACCATCAAACTTATTGCCATCGTATTTGTAGTTTATCTTATCAGATATTCGGTTGTAGACATCTTGCCCTTCCTGCCCTGAACCAACATTCTTAGGGACTGCTGCTGCTGACTGTAATGCTGCTAATTTATCTTGCTTAAACTGCCAATCTGACTGTTGTCGCTTAGCCTCGGCGTCAGCTCTAGCATTAACAATACCTCGCTGTGCCAGCGTAGCCGCTTGCTCAGCGGTATACCTAGTATCCAACACCCCTTGTCTAACCAAGGCATCAGCAGCTGCTTGTCTATCTGACATCTGCTTAGTAAACCCACTAAGGGCATCCTGTAGGCCTCTAGTAGGATCAACAACATTACCTGTACTGAAATTACTTCTTAATGCCATAATATATCCTTACTTCCCACCAAATGTAGCGCCTATGTCTTTCTGGCGACCTTTAGCTTGGTCTAGCACAAACTTGTTCTGCTCTAGCTGTTGTCCCATAAGCTCACGTTGCTTATTAGCAGTCTTCTGATTCTCTAGGTAGCTCATTACACCAAGTCCTAGTTGCCCAACACCAAGGGCTGTACCGCCTAGTCCTGTCATGCCCCAGTCGGTCTTAGCTCCTTCCTGTTGTTTAGCAAATGCAGCGTCAGCAACAGCTACATCAGAAGTAGATGAATCTGGTGTAATATTATATCCAGCCATAAAATCAGACTTAGCTTGCGTGTTATTATATAAATCCATGTAGTCGGACCGGTTTCCAGCGCCAAACATATCCCCCCATGACTTCTGAGGGGCATTAAGGGCAGGCGCATTTAACCCTTCCAAGCTGCGGAACTTATCTATAGGTGATAGATTTATTTCTGACATATTATTATCCTTATAATTTTATTTCGTAGTATACCATAAATCTAGCTAGTAGCCAGACTCATAGTGTTTATTCATTAGCAATCTATTACGGCCGCTAGTTAGGATAGTATATGATTTCTCATATATGTCTCCAACCTCAAAGATACTTCCGTAAGGATCAGTATAACTTGTCCATATAGCTTCATCTTGGTCAGGACTTAGTGTTTCTATCTCTTTCTCTTGTGCTTCTAATTGTGCTTGTAGATCTTCTATACCCTCGTTAGGAGGAGCCACCAATAGCACGTAGGCATTAAACATTACATTAGTAAAGTTTAACGTCTGATTCATTATAGTAGTTGTAGGCATAGCCGCAAACTTCGTAACACCATTAGCTAAGACATCACTAAAATCTCCTATACTATTTATAGGCACGACCCCTACACCAAATGCTGCTCCCATAGTAAGAGCTCCTCCTAATAGGCTAGCGTACATTGCAGTCTCTTCATCTATGATACCGATTTTAGAGCCTACCTGTGAACCGTACATAAGAGCTTGCCCTGCAAATGCTAACGTACTTGTTATACCTGCCTGAGCAGCTACAACCGCAGCATTTAATGCAGCCTGCTGTGCAGCTGTGGTAGCAGCGTTCTTTGTACCCTCAAGAGCCGCAGATTTAGCAGATTCTAGCAGTGCTTGTTTAGCTCCTTGAGCCGCGAAGTTCTGGACAGCTCCAGCAATACCTGTAGCCATAGCTAAGTACCCTAAATACTCTGCACCACCGGCAGCAAATTTAGCTGCCATAGGACTACCATTCTCAGCCCAGTACATAGATAGCCCTGTCATAGCTAAGGACCCTATAAGGAGAGTAATGGAGGCTGCAGCCCACTTAGCACTTGTACCAGCAGTTTTTATGAACATTACAATAGCTATAATAATTATGATTATAACAAGTACCACTACAACTACTACCTCCCACCACTTAGCTGGCTTAACATCATACCCTGAGGACATGTGCCCAGCAAACTGCTTAGTAAACTCCCTAGGTTTAAGAGAACCTAGATAGTCATATCTCATAACTGTAACAGCATCATCAGAGTTATATCCTCCAGCTCCTTGGGACATTAGGTAGTTACTACCATCTACTGCGTAGGGAGCTACATAATTAGCCATCCTTATTAGTTGTTTATTAATACTTAGTTGGGTATCTAAATTCTTACCTATAACTACATCATAGTTAAGGCCAGGAACATAAGGGTTAAGTATCTGATCATTCAGCTTATCTATCTGTGCACGGACAGCAGCTATAAGTGGGTCAACTATTACATCATCAACATCCACAACTCTTCTAAATCTAAATGCTACTTTAGCAGAAGTCATATACCTGCCAACACTACTAGACTTATTTAATCCTGTAACAAAGTGATGCCTCTCCTCTACAGTTCTCTGCATTACCCTTAGCTCACGTTCAAACAGTACACCATTACTATCCATCATAGCTGTACCAGTAATACGATTAAAGTGCATGTCATCAAATAGAATCTCTAGTGGATGGTATCCAGAACACTTAGCTAGTATCTCTGCATCAGTTATATCGGGGTTTATCAAGGAGGCTTTATGAGGCAGATATGTTAAGTATGAGGTTATCCACCCATCTTTATCCCATAATGGTTCTATTACCTCACCATCAGCATTTAGTATGGTTCTATCTTTATATGGATCTGGATTAAGGTCTGTAAGTGGGTCAGGCTCCAATACGTAGTTAAATGGGTCTTTACCTGTAGGGTATATACGAGGAGTAAAACTCTCTATGTACCCTCTAATCTCTTCATCAGTAACTACATTAGTTTTAGGCATACCAGATACATCTAGGTACATGGCATTAAGGCCTTTAGTATCTTGAGCTTCTAGAGCACTAAGTTCTATCCCTATTAGCTTATATATCTTTAAAGCACTTGCAGATCTATTAACACCCCCACCTCTAGTCCATGTCCACAGTCTATCAAATACTATAGCTCCAGCAGTTACAGTTACAGAAGGGAGTATCTCAGGAAGTGGATCAGCTGAGGAAAGTATATTATAAGACGACAATGTACCTGTAACTACAATACCATACGATATATTATCATCAGTTAGTACTACAGTTTGAGTAGTACCTCCAACAGCCAAGTACGTAAGTACGTCATCAGCTAGTGCGTTATCAAACCTCATAGTAGAAGTTCCATCAGCAACAGCATGGCTAGGCCAGTGCCTTAGTACCGTATTCTTAAACCTCATAGCACCAGTATGTGCTAGTATTGTAGGAGTTACTGAGTCTCTAACTACATACATAGCTAGCTACTTAAGCTACAACAGTTTGAGTGAATACATCTTTAACAGTCTTACCTGTGTGGTCTACTATACTAGCGGTGATGGTATACTTTACACCTACTACCAAGTCAGCTGATTTATTAACTGGCAGTGTAGATACCCATGAGCCATCTAGTTGGACTAGTCCTGGCTCACTCTGCACTGTAGCTTGGTTTGTTGCACTGTATACTAGCACTACACTCCTACCAGAACTTATACCTGTAACTGTGCCTGATACATTGTGTACTGCAGTTATTGATAGTGCGTCAGTTACTACTATATTAACTGATCCACCGATCTGTACTATTGCGGTATGACTTGTGTTCAAGTAACTAGTAGCTTCTGTCCAACTAGCTAGGTACTGGTCGTAGTTAATCCCACTAGCTTCTGTACTCAGTAGTAATCCTATCATACTTGCTGAACTGTTTGCAACATGCTGACGTTGGTTGTCATCGAACCCTTGCTCTTGTCTGATAGCTACGTTAGTCTGAGCAACTGTGAGTCCTTCTGTATCTCCACCAACTGTAGTAAACTGTCCTGTGGTAGCATCAGCTGTATAACTAACATTACCATTAGTTCTATATGTATTACTATATGTAGCATAAGTATCAACCTTAGCTTTCTTAAGCGTCTCCACCTTCACACCATAGTCCATATAAGACAGCTCAGGGACAATAACAGTCGTAGGCGATAGATTGTACGTATTAACCCCGTAGTCTCTGTACAGCTCTCCCTGGAGCTTCCAGCCTTGCATGATTAGTACTTCTTTATCCTTCTCAGCCTTGAGGATATCAGCTTCAACCTTAGCTGCCTGAGCTGTTGTAAGCTTAGTATCTTCTCTTAGCTTAGTTAACACATACTTAGCATCTCTATTCTCTGTAGCTATCTTGATAGCAGCATCAAGTGCCTTAGAAGACATACCTGTAGCTATAGTGGAAATAGTCTGTGCTATCACAGTAGCCTTAGCCTCGTCTGTAAGGCTTCCAGTTGACAGTAGGTCTACTAGCGTCTCTTTAGCTCTTAGGTACACACTACGGCCTCCTGTGGAGGCTTCCATTAAGTCTTTGTATAGAGGTATGACTTCTAAGTCACCTACTAGTTCTGGTACGTATGTTACTGTTGAATTTGTTGCCATTTTATTTCCTTATTGGTTTGTAATTATAGCGTAGTTATGATAGAACCCTGATATACGCACGTATATCACGACTAAAGGTTAACCCGTCCCACCCCTGAGCACTCTGCACTACATAAAACTTTATAGTACCTGCAGTATCTATAACATAATACATAAAAAATTCCCACGCAGCACGAAACATTATCTTTGCCCCGTTTACAACTGGCACATTCCCAAATGCTTTAAATGTATAAGTTAGTGAAGGTATATTTACAGATACATTTAAAGTCTGGCCAACTGCTAAACTAACTGTTAGTGTAGACATAAGAGTGGTACCTAAATTAATTGCAGTATGAGCAGCTACAACTAAATGGTCTGTAACACTAGATGTTGCAGTGAAGAAATGTGAATTAGTTGAAAATAAATCAAACACTACATTATTCTTTCTACACCCTATAGCCTCTACACCTCCAATTGACTTAAATGATACACCTTGTAAAGCAAAGTCATATGAATTTATCAATTGTATAAGTGTATGACCACCAGTAGTTCTCTGATTAGTATACGTTAGGTTATCTGTAGATGTAACAAAATTACCACCGGCCGTACTATTAGGATCTATATCATTAGAATGCGGTATTGCTAATATGGTATCATAATCGTTGACTCTACCTGCAAGATTATCTATAAATGCCACATACTGATTAGTTAATACATTAGAGCCATTGATATAAATACCCGTACTATCTATTTTGACTTCACTTGCAGGCGCTTCTACTACGTTGTCAATCACATACACATCTATATACTCAAAGACTAGTTTAGATGGCAATGCATCTTCTGAAGCAGTATAACCACCATTCTGGGCATCTAGTCCAAAGCATAAGCCTTTAGCTCCAACATTACCAAAAGTAGTAGTATCAGGTAAAACCACCCAGTCTGGTGAGTCTATCTGTGCTTGAAAAAAGTACCTAGTACCAGCGTCAAATCCTACTACTAAACAGTTTGAGTTCAGAGGGACTGAGGTTGTAGAAGCATACCCTTTTGTAGTTAGGCCTGCAGCATTATACGGAACAGTACCATCTGCGGTAAACCTGTGTATTGATGACACTTTCATATAAGGCATAGATGAATGAAATGACGTACCTGCAACATTAGTTTTAACTACAGTAGTAGACCCTTCATATAAATGTAGTATCTTTTCAGTACCATTTGCTCCAACATAGACACTCATCTTATATGTATCTCCCCTAAACCTAGATTTATCTTCATAATATAATCAGAGTCATCAGCAGGAGTTACTCCATCTGTACGTAAGTTGTATATAACATTACCAGCAAAGATATTTGAGGACACAGAGCCAGTAGTAATCTTGCCACCATCTATAACAGTAGTACCTGTAGGACTAGCCAAGTCAGCAGCTAAGGCTGTTACACCATCATCACTGTACTGCTCAGTAGCTATATTCTTAGCTTTCTCTGATGCTTGTGTTATGTTTGTTATGTTTAGTGGCATTGTTTTCCTTTATGGCTTTGCGGCGTTGAATTTGTTGCCATTTTATTTCCTTATTGGTTTGTAATTATAGCGTAGTTATCTAAGGTTATTCACGTATACGGACGATGAGGTGGACCCAGTAGATGAGTGGCTGCCCCCCCCCACAGTTTCATACGTTGTAGATACCCTAGTACTAAGAAGAGGAGAATTACCACTAATATCAGTGGCTATGTTAGGATAGTCCCCCGCTAGTAGTCTAACAACACTTACCTTAGATGATGAAGTTGTGTGCTGTATATTAAAATTAAGCCCACAAGAAGTAAAAGATGTCCATTGCCCATATATACTAGATGTATACTGCGCGGTAACATTAGTACCAAAATTATTAAATATTAACCCAGTAAAGTTGTTACTACTACCACCACCACAATCTGCGTTATCTTGTATTCTATGAGTAAATATAACAGTATCCCCTAGTAGGAACTCAGTATCTGTGTATGCCACCCTATTACAGTAGGAGGCATATGCATATGCACTAATTACAATAATATTTGCTGCTACTGTAATAGGAGGTCTTATTCGAACAGCTTTATTATTGTTACCTGAGTTACTTCTATCATACGATCCTATATATGATGAGATGAGCGTCCCCGTGGTAGTACGAGTACTACTAGCAGTGATATCACTGACAGAGGAGATACTAGGTAATCTGTATTCATGAGTGGCACTTAAATACACAGCATCACTGTACAAAGATGGATTAGCGTTGTATGTAGTAACAGGGATGTGAAAGTTTGTAAGAACCTCTAACTCACCGTCAAGATCTAAATACGACGCCTTGATAACTGCACCATTTATAGCAGCACCCGATATTATACTACCTGTTATTTCTTTACCGTGTATAATAGTAGCAGATATGCTCTCAGCAATCAACCCTACAGTGTTTATACTTTGTGCATCTATAGTACCAGTAGTAATCCTTCCACCATCAATGGTTGTAGTATTAACATAATCAGTAGTAGCAAAACTACCTGTAAGTGTATCTGCTGTAATCTTAGCTAACTTCATCCTACTTATTGTACTTACGCCAATCCATCCTAGCATCATCTTAGTAGCTGTACTAGCCATTACGTAGTTATTAACTGTTCCAACCTTAGTCCCATCAGCTAGCCGTATTGCACCGCTAGCATCTATGTTACCGCCTGTTGGGTTTATTATTCCTTCTACTGAGTACCATGTGGTTGCATCTAGTACATTACCATCTATCATTGTATATGTTATATTATTATACGTAACTGCATCTAATGAGTCCATTAGCACTACATTGAATCTATCCAGGCTGGTTACACCTTTTACAGCAAATCTATAGTAATATGACATATACATCTCATCAACGTATGGGCTGTACACTTCATCAGCAACTACTGGCATATTTATCTGTGGTTCAGCAAATACGTCTATACCTGCTGCACTACTTTGCACTGGTGCTCCAACCAATTGATACCCAGCATTATTAGTATCAGCTATTAAGCTTGTAGTTGGTATTAAGTTATCTGTAATATTAATATTCTTATCACCTACTGCTATAGTTGTTATACTAGCTGCAATTGCTTCGTCAACTGTACCTATTGACCCACCGCCGAATGTAACTACTCCATTGAAGTTAGCCTTACCTGTTACTGTGTCAACCGAGAACATAGGCGGTGTAGAAGCTACGCCGTTACTAACTGTGAACTTATCTGCTAGTATGTTGAATGAGCTAGTAAGTCCTGTAGCCTCTGCTACAAACCCAGCTACATGTCCACCTACATCCACTACTAAACTTGACTTAGCTCTGGCTCCCCCTACTGTATCCACCACTGCCTCGTCTATCCTAGTAACACTAGCAGATGTTCCATTGAGTGTGGCAACTACTATATCATAATCATTAGCATATGCTGTGTCTCTATTAGCGAATGCTGTAGTTATACTTGTCTTATATGCTTCTACATCTCCACCGAACTTAGCACCTATCTGTTCTAATGCTATTGCAGTAGCTTCTGCCTCTGTAACCTTAGTAGCTATTAATGCTATATCTATAGCTCTGTTAGAACCTACTTCGCTTACTACCGTGTTTACTATAGTATTGATGGAGGTATTAGATGTGTTGATACTATCTATATTCTGCTGTATACCGACTGCCAATTGGTCAGTAAGTGTCGTTATACCACTGATTAATGTAGCAATACTACCACCAGCTTGTATCTCTTGTACTATAGCAGCTGTTACCCATGTAGGTATAGCACCAGTTAGATTTCCACCTGCAAATATACCACCACTTGATAATGTATACTCAGCAGGCATCACTTCCATATAGGCACTATCGTTAGTACTTACAGTAGCCTCTATAAGTCCTTCAGTTACTTCAACAGTATCACCAACTATCTTAGTACTATCAGACTGAACTTCAATCATTAGATAGTACCTGTAGGAACTACATATACTTTATCTATAGTTGTGACCCTATTCTCTATTGCAGATGCAGTAGTAAATGTAAGAGTTACTACTCCTTGGTATCCCGGCTTAATATAGTAACCATCAACTTTATCACCTCTAGCTACTTCTAAGCCAGTTGTGTAAGCAACATCCAATGAGTATTTAACTATACCATCTAGAGGATCACCTTGCACAACTCCAATAACAGGAACTGAATAAGGTAGCATAGTATCCCAATCTATCAGCTCAAAGGTTGCACCGTTAACTTCTAAGTTAGTTAAGTCTTGTGCTAGGAATGAATCTTTAGCTACAACTCTAACAGTAAATTGGTATGGTTTACCTTTTGGTATTCTGAATTCAGCCATTGATATTATCCTTATTTTAGTAGTTAACAAAAGCCTCCTAAGAGGCTTCTATAACAACTAGCTGTTAGGCAAGTTTGCTATTACGCATCGACTGGACTGCAGCCAACGCTTTTAACTCAGCATCAGTTAAAGGCTCAACTGGTACTATAACAAATCTCTTCTTAGAAACCATATTATCACCACCACCAGCTTTAGGGGAATGGATGATCATAGGAGCATCTTTGAGATTCTCAATAGCACCTACCCTTACATACTGAGGTTCACCACTAAGGTCTACCCAGTCAGTCTGCATACCAATCAATCTATTACCCCATGATACTGAGATCATCTCGTCTTTAGTTTGACTCTCTCGCATATCTCTTACAATAACTCTTTCCTTAGCAAACAGCTCTAACCTTTGTAACTGAGCCTCGCTCTGTACCTTACGTCCTGGGGTACCCTTAGGTGTAGTAGCAGCTACCTTAGCTTCTTCTTCTCTATCTCTTCCATGAACAGCATCTTGTTTAGACTTAAAAGCATTGAGTGCCTCTAAATATTCTGTCTTATTTGGTTTCTGGGGGTTCTTAGCTTTAACTTCTAGACCAAAATCTTCACAAGCCTCTTTTAGTTGTGCGTTAGTCATATCATCAAAATCTGTCATTCATTAATTCCTTTAGTTTGGTTGACCTTAGTCATTGCCATAGTTGTTCTAGCCGTTAGCTACAAGGTTACGATTTGGTAGTATACCATAACTCCTCCCTAAGGAGGAGATAGCTAGACTACAGTAAGAATACCAACTAGTGGTACCCCTAGGTTAGAACTAAGCTATTGGAGCTGTACAAGCGATCATTCTGATACGCTCTGCCTTGTAGATAAGAGTACCGAAGTACCAAGCAATACTGATTGAACCTAGTTTACCAAATGGATCGTTATGTGCATCAGCCTTAGGCATTGCAGTTTTGATCGCAGATGAATCACCTTCGAAACCAACAGTTGCGAAAGAATCAGAACCAACGAATAACACTGGGAATACGTCAAACGCATCAACAGTAGTAGACCCAGCTTGGAAAGAAGAGTGGTAACCAGCAGTATCATCAGTAGAGTCAGCTATACCATCAACCGCGCCAACACCACGGTACTTTTGCATGTTAGCAACTTCGATGAAACGGAAACGACCAATCTTACCGATCTCTCCATCAGCAACAGTACCAGCATCAGCATAAGACTCAATTGGAGCCCAAACATTAACACCATTGTGTTGCATGTCTTCTAACATTGGAGTTAACTCTTGACCTACGTAAACATAGTAAGCTTTACCAACAACCTTAGTATCAATCTTGTTAGAACCTGTGATGATCTTAGTATCCGTAGGAACTAGTAATCTCTTAAGTTCACCTTCCATAAGACGTAAGTCAGCGAAAGTTAATTCAGCAGCTCTGTTACAAGTAAGAAGTGAAGTAGCAACAACACCAGCGAAAGTTCTGTTTACAGCAGCTTCAGCAAGAAGTGCAGATTGAACTTGTGCCTCGTATAACTCACCCTTAGCTTCACCAAGTGCCATAGTCTTACCAGCAAGAACACCAACTCTAGAATCCATATCAATAGATTTCTGAGTAAACTTAAGGTGAAGACCGAACTCAGCAACACTACCACGTACAGTAACAGATTTAGTGTTAACCGCGTTAACGTTACCACCCTCTTCAGTTAATGTTGGGAAAGAACCAGATACTACAGAGTAATCAGCGTCACCACCATAAATCTTACCAGTACCATACTTGTAAGAAGCATAACCAACAACAGCCTCAGCAGCAGTTACAGCAGCAGCTTGAGAAGCGTACTCACGTACTTCAACAGTAGCGATAAGAGCACTAGAAGCGTTATACACATAAAGAACCTGAGCAACAACAGTTGCAGCAGTAGCATCAATACCACCATCAAGGCGGTTAAGTTCGTGAAGGATTGGGAACTGACGCTCTTTAACAATCTCATCACCAAAGTGCTTAGGTTGAGTTAAACGATCACCAAGTTGTGTAAAAGTTCTTTTCTTAGCTGCTTCACGAATAGCACCCTTTGACCAGAATTTGTCATTATATTGTTCGTCGATACCAGTAGTTGTTAACTTACCAGTGTTGAATTTAGAAGTTGTAGCCATTTTGTAAAACCTTTAAGTTTATTGTTTATTGTTTAAAGAGTAGAAGGGGTTACCCTCTACCGCTTGATACTAGGAAGTTCATTAGTTCATCTAAGTCTTCACCCTCTACTGCCAATGGATCGAACCTAGCTGCAGGCTTTGCCTTAGCTTTCTTCTTACTCATTGATGCAGCCTTCTTACGCTGCTGACTAACCTTAGCTTCACGCTTAGTCAATTCAGCTTTATAAGCATCTTCTTCCCTAGCCTTAACTATCTTAGCCTTCTCAGACTGGACAGTTGGCTTCTTAACTACAGGAGCTTTAACCACCGCAGCTTCTACAGGAGCTTTAGGAGAGGCAACTGGTGCTTCCCTCTGTAACTCTGCCACAGCTGCACGATACTTGTTTATAGTCGTCTTAGACCCATAAGTACCATTGTAATCTGATCTACTCATCTCACTCATCTTGTCCTGGACTCTATCATAGACTCCACTCTCCATGTGCTGTAACAAGTCATTACGAACAGCATCATTAGAGACAAACTCTTGGAAACTTGCAGGGTCCCATTCATTGCCTATAACTTGCCTAACACGATCTTCAATACCAGCTGCTTTAGCTCGTTCCATTGTATCTTCGATTACCATTGATTCGTCACTGGCAACATTACGTTTACCACTATACTCAATCACATCCATATCTAAATCAAGTGGATCAATATTCAAAGACTGGAGATGAGACTTAATAGCCTCCTTATCTCCATCTAGAATATTCATAGCTAAGTCAAACTTAGACTGATCGTCTAACATACCTCTCTCTTTAAGAGGGGCCATAAAAGGACGATACTGCTTAAAGCCTGCCATCTTCTCAGAGAAACCACCAGCCATCTGTTGTGACTGAATAATCTTCTGAGGATCTGCGAAGCCCTTAGTCTTCTTACCATTAACAACGAACTCTGTATTAACTACAGATTCATAGAAAGCCTTATAGTCGATTACATCAGTGTCTGGAGCTTCACCGTCGATCGGCTCTTCTGTGTCTGTGTCTTCTTCTGATTCCTCATCAGTGGGTTCGTCCTCACCGTCTTCATCATCTGAACTATCGTCCTCTACTAGAGTGTCTTCTTCCTCATCGTCCTCTTCGTCTTCTGAATCCTCGTCAAGATCGCCGTCGCTATCTTCATCAAGGGTATCATCATCCGCAGACTCTTCTTCTTGGTCTGTGTCCTCTTCTTCTTCTTGTTCTTCGTCATCGTTGTCTTCGTCTGCAGTATCTTCTGCATCTTCATCAACACTTTCATCACGAAAAGACCCGTCTAACATAGAAGCAAACAGATCCTCTGTAAACTCTACTTCTTCTTCTGCTTCTCTCTTAATTTCTTCTGACATAATTATTCCTCATCTTCAGCATATTGCTTAGTAACACTAACACGTTCAAGTTCTTCATTCTCTATATTGAATGGAGCTTGCCCCGCCTCTACCTCTATAGTACCCTTATACCCAGGAGTTCCAATATACGCTTTAAAGTGGCTTATACAAGCTAACTCCAAATGTATCTCTTTGTCTGTGTAATCAGATGACCTAATAGGATCTGTTAGTATTTTAAACAACTTAGCTTCTAATGACTCTATATAACCAGCCATAATAACTCGTTGAAATTTAGGGTCTTTCCTTAAGGCTTCTAAGTCCTTACCTCGCTCAATAGCTTGTTGCTGTACAGCAATGTAGCTATCTATAGCTTTCAGTGTTTCATTCAGTATAAGCGTATCGCCCATCGTAGTCCTTTAGGTTGCTTTACAGCATTGCCTGGTATGCAGCTTTTTAGAGCATCAGTTGTTGGCTCGTTGAAGGGAAAGTCTAGGTCAATCCCTACCTACATAAGTTATTATGTAGTAACTCTTAACTGGCGTGAGTATACATTAGTGTAACTTAATCCAAACTTAATTTAGGTCATATCCTCCCAGTCCTTGGGATTGTTCTAGCTGTGCTTGATCTTGCTGCATAAACTGCTGTGCCATCTGCATAGCTGCTTGAGCTACCTGAGGATCCATCTGCCCATTTTGAACCATAGATTGTAATTGCTCTTGACCAATCTGACCTTGAATAATACCATCAGCTACTTGCTCAGTCTGGATTCTCATCCCTTCTTGCTGCTCTTGCTGTTGAGCTTGTAACCCTCTCTGAGCTAACCCCTCTGTAGCTTCAGCCATCCCTTGCTCTCTACCAGCTTGTGCACCAGCCTGTGCTATCTGTGACTCTCTATTAGCAACTGCTGCTTGTGCTTGTGCACCTTGTGCTGCCTTTCTAGCATCAGCTTCTTGTAATGCTGGGTGTCTCTCTCGTATATATGGGTTGGGTGCAACAGCCGGTGCTGTTGGTTGGCCTAGTCCTTGTTGCTCATCTGGGTTCATTTAGTTTCCTTTTAGTTTTAGTATTATATCTCTGACACTTGCTTAGAGCCCATTCTGGCTAAAGAAGCATCTAAGTAGGAGAGCTCTTCTTGTTCTCTGGTCTTTTGTGTAGAAGCTGCTGAGGCTACATCAGCCTTGTATTGTAAATCCTCAACTTGCTCATTACGCTCAGTACCTTGCATAATGCGTACTGCAGCAATATCGAGTAGGTCTGTTTCAGATTCAATCTTAAGGGCAGTAGCAAGAGCTTGTTCAGCTTTTGCAGCCTTAAGCTTAGCATCACCATTCTCATTCTCAGAAGTTCTAGAAAGTCTCTCGAATATCTTAGAGTCGTAATCTTCAAGCTGTTTCTGTGCTAACGCATTCTTAAGCTTCTGCTCTTCAATCTGAAGTGCCATCAGCTCCTGCTGTGCAGGATCTGGCTGAGGCTCAAAGTTAGATACACTTTCTGCAAGGCTATCTAGTTTCCACAACTCAGCTAGCTGCACATAATGCATCTTAGCTATATCTGGAGCCATAGACGCACTGTTAGTTTGCATCAACTTCATAATCTTAGTAGCCTGGTCCTCATCCTTCTCAGGGGTAGATACCTCAACAGTTAGGTCAAAGTTACCTTCTAAGTCATCTCTCTTAATAGTCACATACTCTTTATCAGTAATCCTAACTACTTCTTCTTCAGACAGAAACACTTGGTTCATAGCTATAGTCATACGAGCCATATCTACAAACAGTAACGCACTAAGGCGTCTAAGTATACTCAGCTCTCTCTTAGCAGTCGCATCCATAGAGTTCTTAACATCACTACCTCCGCCCATCTTAGCGCCTCCTGGGCCTCCAAATGGACGTGTACCAGTAAGCTCACTAGCATCAGTAGCTTGCCAGTTGATTACATCAAATGGTGTACTACCTACTTGCTGAACATCTTGTCTATAGATAGCTCTCTTAGGATCCATCTGTGAACGGTAGTAAACTGTATTACCCTTCTCATAGCTATTCTTCTGTGAAGGACTTGGGAAGAAGTTCTCATCTATAAACTCTTGCCCTACCGCTTGCTTAGCTGTAATATCATGGATAGCTCTAGTCATCTTACCTATAGAATCTTGATTTTCTTTAAGTAACTCTGCATCAGGCTCACCATGGACACTCTTCTTAACAGGCATATATGTAGCAACACTAAAAGGTATTCTACCGTGAGGGAATGGGTTCTCTTCAAGTCTAATTAAAGTCTTACCAATCCAAGTAGCTACAATACTAACTAAATTACCATCGCCTTGTATATCCCAGTAACCCCAGTACTCATAAGCTCTAAGTCTCTTACGAGCCTTGTCCTTGAACTCAAAGCTGTTACTCTCATCAGACCTATGTTCATCAGATGTCTCATCAGATTCAAAGTTAAGGCTCTCAATATTATGGTAAACACCCCACTCTTCCCCATCCTCGTCTTTACTATACTCTTCGCTCTTTAGGTCAGCATAAGATGTATCATACTCATGGATTACAAATAATGCATCCTCTATAATACCCTCGCAAGTAGGGTCTATAGTTACGTTAGCGTTAATACAAACTTCATAAGAAGGCTGGTTCTTAGTAATAACCTCTCTCTCAACCATAACCATCTCAACACCGGTCTGGATTGGCTCACCAGTCTCCAACATAGCCTGTGCTTGCTCTGGAGGCATCTTGCCAGCATCTACTAGTCTACGCATCAACGCCACAGAATCTTCTGGGCTAGCAAATACTGGACGCTCTTCTTCTACTTCCTTCATAACTGAAGCAAAGTCCCAACCGGTCTTAACAATAACTGTACCTTCATCTACAACAGTTCTAACTATCTCACCAACTAGTTTAGCTTTCTTAACCTTAGTATTCCACTGATAGTTAAGTATACGGCCATTCTGCTTAGCTGCTTCAACATCCATACCTGTTGTACCTACAACCTTGAATAAACTTGTAGTACTTAGTAGGGGATCTTCTAACGCAGGGTACTTCCACTCGTTGTTCTTACGCACAACCTTAGGTCTAGCAGCAGACTTGCCAAGGCCTGCATTGATAGCAGGGCCTCCATCACGAGTCTCTTCCCATCCTAGTAGTTTAGCTCTAAACTCTTCTTGAGAACTTTCTGCTGAAGTTAAGTCAGCCTCTAAGTCAGCTCTCGAGGGGGCATTCTTCCACCCACTCTGTAGCTTAGTTTTCTTCTTAGGAGACTCATCATCATAAATATTCTCAGCCATATTTGTTCCTTTATTTTATCTTTGAATTATACATAACTATCTAGTTAATGTCAATACTACACATTGAATACGTAGATCTTATCAAGGCCTGTAGGCTTGCAGTCTGCGTGCAACCATGATACTTTTCCTTCAACTCTGGTCAGATCAGGAAACTCTCCCTGATGACTAAGTATATAACTCCTAGCCTCTTCAGCAGTGTACTCACTAAACACACAGTCAAAGGCATCACCACAACTATGCCGAGAACCTTCACTGTACCATTTACTATCTCTAGTTCTAAGGCCAGACCAGTTACGATCTCCACCCCACTTCCAAGTGTTAACACTCATTGAGCCTTTAGGGAAGGCATCCTTAATTGCATCTAATGTCTTGAGTATCCCAGGAGTAAACATCCTCCACAACACATCTTCATGGACATTATCAAACATCTCTTTAGGTACTAACTCTTCTATACAGAAATGTTTACTAATATACATTACTTAATCCCTATCTGAGTTGCCGTAGCAGTTAATATAATAAGCATAAATGCTCCCATTACTTTCCACATAACACCAACCTTAGTTTTAATACTCTCTGTGATTACAGGTATACTGATCTGAATAGATGTTAGATCATCTCTAACAGTCTTAAGGTCATCTTTGATATCCTTAATCTCCCTATCCTGAGTTGTAAGTCTAAATGTGAAGAACTCTTTCAGTTGGTCCAAATTAGTTTCCTGTGGCATAGCTATCCTTATTGTTAATGTAGAAATCTACCAAACTCTCAGGCATAGTATCATTCTCGTATAAGTACTTGCGGAAGTAATCCTTCAAAGCACTATCGTCTCCTACTGCATCCATCTCTAACATAGTAAATATATTATCTGTGATATCTCTACCCACACCTACAGTACCAACTATCTTACCAGTGATGTCTTCTCTGATAACATTCTTAAACACCTCTAACACTAGAGGCTTACCACCACTCATACCATACTCTATAAATCTCTGTCTATGACCGTTGTCAATAACTATATCATCACTGCCGGTACAGTAACTACCAAAGTTATGACTATCTTTACCAAACATCCCTACAGCACAAGACCCTATATCATTATCATCTCTACCAATAGGATCGCCACAGAATAACAGTCCATCCTTGATAGCCTTATTAGCATACCCATACTTACCATCAGCCCACTTCATCCACACCATATCAGGCATTACATCTCCTAACCCTTCTAATGACATATGGTAGAACTTAGCTAACTTAGCCTGTTCTTCCGCATAAACCTTATAGTCTTTGACTATATCACCAAAGCCCTCTCTAAAAGACATCTTCTCTAGAGAAACCTCTAACCTATCCACCTTTTCAAGGGCATCATTAAGTGACTTAGCCATCTCGCAGAATGTATCTTCAAATAGTAAATTAACTCTTAACCACTTAGCAGCCCTACGTGCTGCACATGTTATAGCAGTTATCCCACTACAACCTTTTATAACTTCTATCACCTACATACCTTAGCTGCACGCTTAAGGTTTACAACACAAGTAGCTAACCCTAGCACAACTTGACCATCACTACCGCCAGCAATAACATTGCACTTAACATCTTGAACTACACAAGGTACTTCTACCTTTACTTCAAAAGGTCTGTCTACATACACTCTAGTATCTGCTAGGCTACACCCACTAAATACCATCAAAATCAGTAATCCTAACAGCATCAATAACTTTCTTAGTTGTCTCACAATCATCCTTTGTCATATTAATATCTGTAGCTATATGCTTATACACAGTCTCATATCTAACCTCTACGGGGGTATCTTCCCACTTAGCTAGCTCAGCTCGCTTAGTGGTTAACATTGCTCCTAGGGCAACTATACGTGTGTTGTTTGACTTAACTATATTCTCATAAGTACTACTAACCATACGAGACTCTGCTACCTCTAGCTGAGACGATAGTAACGTCTTCTCCAGTCCAGATATCTCTAAACTAGTAAATAGCTGTAATGAGATAATAGCTGCAGCTAGTGTAGCTATTATATAATCCTTTATACTAAACATGGTATACCTTTAAATAATGTAGCGAAGTATATCATAGTTAGCTACTACTTACCTATCTTGATATTATCAAACAGTCTACCAATCAACTCGGTAGTCATTTCCGATCTCAGCATCATTAGAAGTGAACTAAGTAGAGCTATATGCCCGCTAGTCTCTATAACACTGTCTGACGACGGTATTAGTATTGTATACACATACACACCTATAAATATGAAGAATGCTAAAGTTGATTTCCAGTTCTTCACTACCTGTCCTTACTAAAACTTCTAAAGCTTTTACTCACACATGATTGGCATAGCTTGTACTTTACTATAAATAATAAGTTAAGCTCTACACACTCTTTGTTCGTTGTACCACAGTTAAAACACTTACCTTCTACTACTTTCATCTTATATCCTTATAGTTTAAAGTATCTAACCAAGCATGCCAACATAGCTACACTTGATATTAATACCGTGCCAACTATTTTCTTTTTCCATAAGCACTTAATGAAGTTCATAGTATTACATTCACTATCATGTATCTTACAACAATCACCTATGTAAACCTTTTCACCTTTCCAGCTATATGAATACTCAAAGTATCCTGTGCAATAATCCTTAGACATAGGCAGGGACTCCTCCAAGGTAGTCAGCATCTGTTGGTACTGCCACTAATGTGATTAAATCATAGTTATAAACAATCACTGCCTTGTACCAATCTAATATCTTAGTAGCTTCTACACCAAATGTAGCATCACCTTCCCATAGCTTAACTGTAGCCATACTATCGTAATCTAGTTCTTTTAGTTTGTCTGCTATTACTTTTAGATATAGCTGTTTGAAGTGAGCTATCGTAGCTTCTTGCGTACGCTTATCAAACTCAGCTTTTTGCTCAACTAAAGCCACATCAACAACACTCTGTGTAACTACAGCCTTATCATCAAGATAAACATAGTCATTCCCTGACATAACAACCTCTCTATTAAGTTGTTTTGTAAGTACATCTACTAATGGTGTTTGTGTTATTTCATTCATTTGTTTACCTTATATAAAATTTCTGCATTCATTCTAGCATCTACTGCTTCTGAAAACTTAGTAAATCTACCAAGATTTATTCTCTTGCCATCTATAGATATTGAAGCTCTCCATCTATTACTTGTAAAAGATACACCTTTACATCCTGATGTATTACTATCAAATAGTTTTCTATTGTGGTTATTTTCAGATGACGTTACAGCTCTTAGGTTATCAATAGCATTGTTATTTCTATCTCTATCTCGATGGTCTATCTCAAATAATGGAAACTCTTCATTTTCATATAACCAAGCTAGCCTGTGCGCTCCGTACTCTTTACCATCTATGCCTATAGATACATAGCCATTATTTGACCTACCAGCTACAGAGCCTATCTCGTATCCTCCAGAGTTAGTTAGTCTTGTAAACTCTCCTGACGCTTTATTGTATGAATACATTTCTTTTAATTTTGCTAACATTATTGCACCTCTAAATGGTCACACGAAAATCTTGAACCAATCAGCCAACTCGAATTCCAAACATAGTTGCCCCAATTCGAGGCACGAGAACCCGCATTGACACCATCACTACGATGCGCGCCCAATAGCACCGCTGTAGGAGAGTTGGGTGTAGAATAAATCCGACCTCTTTGGTCTGCATTATCAGTCCAAGCGAAAGCAGTAGTTCCATAACCATTCATCAAGTCTTTACCCCAAACCCATTGAACACCCGAAGCTTGTTCTATACCAAACTTAGAAGTAAGGTTCGAGTAGTGCTCTACTTTTCCAGCAACCGTTTCATAACCATTTGTTGAAGAAGATTTACCCTCATTCACACCATAAGCAATAGTTGGAAATTCAGCATAATCAATAAGTTCTTTAGAGTGTGACTTTGCAATTTCACAAAGTTGAAACCAAGTTAATTTCCCATAAGTAAGAGTTCCATTTCCACCATAAGCTAAAGGTATTTTAGGAATAGCACGACCATAAGATGTTGCACCAGCTGCAATAGTTGCACCTGCCTTAGACGTTCCATTTGTAATGTGTTCAGAGTTAAGTAAGTAAATGTCATACCACTTAGAACCAATAAATACCATTCCCTCAGGCTCACAAACAGGTCTAAACCACTTAGTCCAAATAGAGTAAGCGTTTATACCTCGTATAAGAACCATATCCGCTTCTGTTTTGTTACCAGTTGGAGCTTCTGCTTCTGCTGTTAAACCATAATGAAAACCACCAATAGTATTCGCATCTTTAACAGTTTGAATAGCTGTCTTAGAGAAATAATAATCAGTTCCCGCAGTAGGAGTTACTAAGCTCATTAAAGTACCATCAACTGTAATAGAAGATGGACTTGTTTTTGTTGGTCTTAGGATACTGCTAGATTTGTTAGCCAAAACAAAAGCAGTAGTAGCACCTTTAGTACTATTATCGCCTAGTGCTGGAGTAGGCATTACTGGGCTTGAAGAGAAAGTCTTTACACCTGCTATTGTTTGAGTTGTTGTTAGGTTAACGAAAGCACTGTCTGTCTCAGTCTTAGTATAAGTAGTGCTCTGAGGCGCTTTTAGTGCAATATCAGCATCTTGTGCTGTATCTATAGCCAACTGTACTGCTGTAGTATTATGATCTGCACTGCTAAATACTCCATTAGCCACTATCTCAACTATATCACCACTTGTAGCACCAACTGTTAATACTACATTAACTCCATCAGTACTTGCGAAGTTAACACCATTAACTAGCTTATATCCATTATGATGTACTACTAGTAATCCTGGTGAGTAGCTAAGAACCTTACCTAGTCTATCTGCACCTGTAAATGTAGTCTGACTTGCTGTAGCTACATATGAGTACTCGTTCTGTATAGTACCTACACTGGACTTGAGTATCTCCCAACCTACTGCTGCTCTATACTGATATGTTATCTCGTTTGCTATATGTGTATCACCGTCTGTTGGTGATGCTGGGAATGTAAACATTAGTTAGTTCCTATTGATTTAGTTGTTGCATATACTTGCAGCGAGGTTGCGTGTGCCTGCTTTAGTTCATCTAGCGTTACTACTACTTCACTCTTATCAGCTAATCTCCAAGTAGTGCTTACTACCCCAAGGTACTCACTCGCTAGTATGCTGTCAGCCATGTTCTGTCTAGACTCTAGGTTTGCATCAAACACTAATGTAGTTAGGTCAGCTCTTGTAACTACTACTGTTAGCTTTGTGAGTTTATCCACTATAGCAACTTTACTTTCAGCAGCCATTTGCTTAACCATCATGCTTCTAGCTACCTCAACACTAGTGTTGAAGCTACCTTCATTATACGTGTACAGTAACTCTCCATCTTCCTTAGTACTGCTTACTACGTTATAGCAGATAGTGACTACACCCCCTTTTACCACTTCACTTAGGGGCAACTCATGTGATTGCACACCGTACTTGTATTCTACCATTGGTAACTCCTTAATTTATTTTTATCACTTATACTTAATGTAGCTCTGGTAATAACATCCAACCATAGCCCTCTAGCCTCTACTGCCTTCATCCATCCAAAGTAACTAGCTGCTGACTGTATGCCACGTGTAGCAGCTAGTGCCTTGAACATACTAACCTTAATGCTTTTACGAATTCTAACATATTTCTTTGTAAATACAAACCCTACAAAGTCAATACCTCTCTTAGTTATATCAAACACTTGGTAGTCTTTCTTTACAACTAGTGATATACTTCCGAGGTAGCTCCGTACTTCGCTAAGCACTGCATGTAGATGCTGTTTACCCTTATGAATAAACACGATATCATCACAATACCTAAAGTAGTGGTTAATCTTATACTTCTCTTTCATTAAATGGTCTAGCTCACTAAGCGCTAAGTTGCCTAGATACTGGCTGATGTAGTTACCTATTGGCAGCCCATCAATACTTTCTATTATAGTATCTAGCAACCATAAGGTATCTTTGCATTTAATCTTCTTCCTAACTACTACTTTAAGTACATCATTCTTTATAGATGGATAAAACTTCTGTACATCTAACTTCAGGCAGTACCTAGACTCTGGATCCATTACTGCGCTATGTACCCTGTCTTTTGCCCTATGTACCCCTCTGCCTTTGATACTTTGAAATGTATCAGCTATTAAAGTCCTCTTCCAGATTGGCTCCAATACTTGCATTATAGCATGATGGATTATTCTATCAGGGAAATAAGGCAACTTGTAAATAACTCTTATTTTACCTTTATCATTCTTCTCAAATACATCGTACCCACCATTAACAAATGTCTTCTTCTCAAGCATAGCCTGTATCATGCCACAGTACTTGTCCAGATCATCATCAACCATTTTAACTTCTGTGTAGTGTGCTTTGCCCTTTCTAGCATTCTTGTGTGCTAGCTTTATATTATCTATATCGTGTATCTTTTCGAAGAGGTATCCATACCGTTTCATATCTTGTTCCTTTGAGCGTTCGAGAATTAACCTACCAGCACAATTTTGTTACATTATTTTTCACAACTGTTGGTGTGGGCAAGAAACTCGCTATTTGTTTCTTCAAGATTTCTGGAGCTGACATTCACATTAGATAAAGCTGAATCATTATTCACATTCAGATTCAGTGGTCTAGTATTCAAACCATTATTCGAATTACTACCTACCAGAGTATGCTCTTCTCGCCCAAGTACTTTATTTAGCCTCGTGAACCTACGAGGTGTAAATTGCTAATTATACCGTCAACAAGAAGGTCCGGAGCCGACAGCCACAGTAGATACAGCCGAATCACTACCCACAGCCAGACTCAGCGGCCCAGCACCCAAACCAGTAGCCGAAGTACCACCCACCACAGCAATTCTATTACCAACTGCTTGATAGTAATAATCCGTAGTACCTACAGCACTTGTACCTCCTGTTACATCAGTAGGAAAGAATCCCTTACTACTATTAGATAACTTTCTAGTATACCCATTAGCTGCGCCCATTGTTACACCAGCACTTACGTAATCACCTGTAAACACATCACTAGCAAATGTTGCCGGATTCTGACTAACAAATGGTACACGCTCCTGTATATTAATTCCATCAATAAACCCCCATATATTCCCAAAGAAGTTTTCACACCCTCTGTAGCTCATAAATGACAAGTCAGCGGATGCAGTATCAGCACTGCCAGCATATGTATAATTACCAGTCTTGTTTCCTAAGTTATTACTAAGTCCATTGATACCAATTAAACTGCCACCTACCCACGCACCTCCAGTCAATGCAGTTCTGCCTTGCCCAAGTGCACTTTGTATATTCATCGTACCATACTCTATTATACATAACAACGTAAGCGCCTCATACAGCAGCCAATCTATCTGGTGCCATCCAGTGCCATTAGCCGCAGCTTCTGTCCTACCAGTAGCTATGGTAAATGACACACTAGGGTAAGTTCCACTTACACTCAGGAGCTTACCACCAGACCTAGTACCTTTGTATGCTGGGAAGTACCTAAAGTCTTTCTCTACTCCACCAATTACAAATGCAGGGTCAAGTATATACCCAGTCTCTGCTGTCAAACTAATACTATGCTCATGCACAACTCCAACAGCAGTATTATAGCTATACTTTCTGTAGAACTTTGGTATCTCTACCATTACATTACCATCAGCACCTGTCAGTATAGAGGGTGTACCATCAGCCTTCTTGGTTGAATCAAGTGGGTCTAAGTAGTAGTTTACACTTCTATCAGCGTTTAGTACACATCTACGTATAAGTGATTGAATTGCAGTATACCCACCAGTGCCAGTTCTCTTATAGGTATCATTAGTTTCATCCCAGTTTAACCCATATGAGCCAGTATAAAAATCGCTACCTAGTTTTATAGCTGTGTTAACGTAAGTCTCTGATGCCAGCCCAAGTACGGCAGCAGCTACATTACTATCACTCTCTGTCTTAGTATAAGTAGTACTCTGGGTAGCCTTCAAAGCTAAAGCAGTATCCACTTCACCCTCACTATACATCTTCTTAGTAGTAGTACCAGCAGTTGGTACTTCTGCGTACACTCCACCAGTTACTACCATCTCTCTAGACGTATCAGTGTTTAACCACTTATCACCATCAAATAGCTTAGTAATGTCTGGCTTGTTAGCCTCAGTAGTTATTAAGTACTGTCCTTTTGTCTTAGCTATCTTCTCTGCTTTTAACGCTGCACCTAGTGAAATTATATCCATATTAGTATTCCTTATTATATATCATATTACAGCTCTACGTAGCTAGCTGCTGCTAGATTACCTGCAACGTAAGATAGTGTAGTTGATGCACTCTCTGTCACTGTACTACCTTTGTTGTAGTAATGCTTAACTAAATCCATTCCATCAACTCCATACGACAGCACATCTCTATAGTATATTGTAGTATTGTCATCACCTGTGTATCTAACAACTGTGAGGTTAGAATTGACATCATACTCTGTAGCTATTATATCTAAAGAACCAAGTATCTTATCATACCTCTTAATAGCTCCTGCTGTACCAAGTGCTCTATCTATATCG